>Ga0307515_10014379_pt1 | contig 14678 bp, 19 predicted proteins | sample 17_EM_MG_FD_194513 | JGI IMG/M metagenome (GOLD analysis project Ga0307515, IMG submission 194513) | Populus trichocarpa ectomycorrhiza microbial communities from riparian zone in the Pacific Northwest, United States - 17_EM | ecosystem: Host-associated > Plants > Roots > Unclassified | place... | reverse complement strand
TTCAATTTTATGTTTGCATTTCGCTGAAATTCAAAAGCGATTCTTGTGGCAGTTGAATAGTATTGTTACTTCTGTGTTACTTGGTAGTACTCTGGTGCATATTCAGTTAGCCATGCCTTCTCAATCTTGGTAATATCCCTGATGAATGTCTTATTTCCTGTTTCCATAATTTCGTGGAAGATAACCCAATCTGCTTTTCTATTCTATGATATTCATTAGTGTTGAACACAGAAATCTTATCGCGACCCTAGAAAACTTACAAATAGCAATGAGCTTGGATGAGCATACAACACCGTACCTCCATCGACAGTCCTAAAACTTCCATCTGGCTGCATCCTGGCTGCGTGCGCGAAAAATCCCGACGTCAGACATCTTCGAATCTTTTCCGCCTTGTCGACACCACCAGCACGTAAGACAGCCGAATCTCGCCCGAGGCTTTCATCCACATTAATGCCAAACCGCTCTAAATATTTCTTCAGCTGATTTCTGATACTCACGGACCTCGACATCGACTTGAAGTTCAAGTAATTGTCCCGACACCACTTCGCCTCCTTCTTACCCTTAGTGACGAATGCCTGATATACGTTCAGCAGCGTCAGATGATCGCCCTCTTCCGCCGCGAATTTCCTGCGAGCAGACTCTTGCGCTTTTTTCTCGCCTTCATGGGAGAACCATACCGCACCCTGAAGACTGGTCATCGCTGCAATGGACAATATTTCGCTGAGACAGTCAAAGGTTGCTGCAGAAAGTAGCACTTTGCCCATCATTGGTTCAACCGCTAGTTCGGCCATCCGCGTGCCGAGAGGTTGGGTAAGCTTCGCGTAGTCGTCAAGTGCGCCGAGAGAGTAAAGGAGTTCAAGTGCCCGAATGACAAGTTCGGCTGGGGGAGGGGTGAGATAGTCGAAGCGAGCTATGTTGTCGATACCTAAGGCCTTGAGCTGGAGAATCACAGGGGCGAGGTTTGATCGCTGGATTTCAGGAACGGTAGATTCTTCAAGGTTAGCATAATTTTGCTCTGTGTATAACCGGTAGCATTTCCCAGGTTTGGTACGCCCTGCACGGCCAGCGCGTTGAGTGGCAGAGGCTTTGGAGACTGGAACTGCAGTCAAGGTCTCAATGCCTGTGGTAGGGTTGTAAGCACGGAGCTTGACGAAGCCGCAGTCGATGACATAGACTATCCCATCTATTGTGACGGAAGCCTCGGCTATGTTAGTAGCGATAATGACCTTGCGTGTGTCTTCTGGTGCTGGTTCAAAGACATACATTTGCTGGTCCGTGGGGAGCCCAGCGTATAAAGGTAGCGGGAGAAGCGATGGACCCTTAGGGTTTAAAGAGCCTATGCGATCTGCTATTATTTCAATTGTAGCGTCAATCTCTTCCCGGCCAGTGAGGAAGATCAGTATATCCCCTTCGGCTTCCTTAGCGTGAATATCGAACACAGTCTTGATAGCTCTCTCCACATAGTCCTCTGTTGGCTCTTCCAGATAGTGGATATCGACAGGATACATTCTACCCTCAAGACTGATGATTCGGCCAACACCTCCTCCAAGTTCACTACTCCCATTCCCATTCTCTACGATGGAGTCGCCAGCAAAGAATTGTAGGAAATTTTCAGCATCCAAAGTGGCGCTGCTCACAACAATCCGTAATTCGGGACGTCTCTTCATTATCTTCTTAAGTAAGCCTAGTAGGATGTCGGAGCTCAATGAACGTTCATGGGCTTCGTCAACCATGATTATCGAGTACCGCGACAGCAGAGGGTCAACCAGCGCCTCCCTGAGAAGTAGACCATCGGTCAAGAATTTTATACGTGTTGTTGAAGATGTCATGTCCTCAAATCTGATAGAATAGCCAACCTATACAAAGTCAAAATGCTTGTTGCAGTGATGAGTTTGTGATAAGACTTGACTTCTTGGCCTAAATTACATCTCATCTCTTCCGCAACTCTTGCTGCCACCGTCGTAGCAGCCACTCTGCGTGGCTAAAATCAAGTCAGATCAACCATATTGCTCCCCAGGGAGCTGGAATGACAGTCTTGACTGACCTACCTGCGTAATCGCAATTGTCTTTCCCTTGACACACCATCCTGCTTGGTCCAGAAACTGAGGGATTTGGGTTGTCTTGCCACTGCCTGTTTGGCCAGTAATAATGGTGATCGGGAATGTCTCAATTACATAGAGCAAGGTATCTCGATGACGAGCTATAGGCAATAGCGAAGAAGGTTTGTAAAGTGAGGGAATGAAAGAACTGCCGATGTCGGACTCCGCCATCATGCACCTGGTGGTCCAGCTTAAGGCACTGAGTTGAGTAAAAGCTAGACCACGGCCAACTTTGGATCTTGGGTGTAGGGAATCTTTTCGTGTTTGGTGTGATGGAAAACCATTTCGCAGGCGAAGTTGACGTTGCTCAGTACTAATCGTCACAAACTGCGAATAATCAGGCATACTTGCGAATCAGAGTACCCCAGACCACAAAAATTCGTAGATTCCTCCGCAGATCTTCAACCTAGTCTTCCGATTCTACACTGTCCCTAGACAGCTCGCTGGTGCTTTTATCAGATACTCATATGAAAGAAAATACGAGAGGTGAGCCTGGAGAAGCCGCATCAGTTGCAACTGCTAGACCTACTTCGTTCCAAAGCCTTCCTAGAAGAGAGCCTAAATTTGGCTGAGATAGACCACCAGGGGCAGTCGAATAGTGTTTTGTGCACGCAACTTTCCGTTCGTAAGTGAAGGTTGGAAATTCTTACTGTCACGTCACACCATCAGATCCGGCTATGGAAATCAGGTAAACAATGGAGTGGCTCGCATCCTTTATCACGTTAAAATTGGTCCTCATGTTATCGATAAGAGCCCACCAATCAAACCAGCCGAATTCGATGGCCGTGCTCAGAAATATACGGCGTTCGCGCACAGTCCATAAACTCTGATACGGAATGAGGAATTTTATATTCTCAATGAACATTTCGCGTTGCAAGAAACGATTAATTGCGCCACGCTTAGAATAGTTCGGTACTCTACGGTAATTGCCTGCTAGAATAACATATCCAAGCTTGCCCATTTCTCGTTGTTGATACGCTAGGCGCTATTAATGGCTCTCACGAAGACCTTCACCTTATTTACGGAATTCGCGTTTATGGCATAAGCGAATCAGCACGAAGATGAATGTCTCCAAGGAGATCCCGCAGTTCAAGAAACTAAGCCACGATGAAGAAATTTTTATCGCAATTTCATTTTCACGTTACGGCTTCGTCCTTAGAGGTAAGAATGACAGGCACATGCAGCTGACAAAATACGTGGCGCTCATTGGGCCAACTCTCTGCGCAAGCATTTAGCGAACCGAGCACGTTTCCTGGCATGAGCTTGTTATTGCTTCGCTACCCCGCAACCTGGGACCTCGGAGCCTCTTCTTGCAGGGCGGAGCTAGCCATCAGTATGCAATCGTGGGGCAGCAATGTCAAACTCGGCTGCTCCTGTTGGTCAATTCTTCTAGTCTTTAATTAAGTACCTTAAGAAGGCAGGTAACGAGATATGTGGAACGTCACCGGTTCCTTGTGCCTGGACCATGGACCGGGAACGGCTTGAGAAAGCTTGGGAGCTATGACAGCTGGTGTGTATATGAAGGGTACTTTGGGACGTGGTTGTAAAACACAACTATAGTTACACCTGGGCATCGCTTGCTTGATACAATTGGCACCATGCGGGGCTTCAATTCCATTCTTTTCTCCCTTGCACTCACCAACCAGGTCGTCGGTTCTGCAGTCATTCGGCGCGATGATGACGAAGGCTGCAAATCCAAATATGTAGCTGTTTTCAGCGTGGATGGGCTGCACAACAGCGATTTGGACAAGTGGCTTGCTCGTGGACCTTCTAACATATCCGCATTGCTGAAGATCGGATATAGGTACACTGACGCCTGGACTACTGGCCCTTCAGACTCATATCCGGGGTCTCTAGCACAATATACTGGCGCCAATCCCCGTACTACTGGAGTTTGGTACGACGACACTTATGACAGGACCTTCTATGCTCCCAGCAGCGGATGCAAAGGAGCTCCCGGCGCCGAAGGTATGTGGAGCTAGTAGCTTAGCCAACCAATCTCTAATGCCTTTCACAGTCGTATACGACGAGAGTATCGATTATAATAGCACGGAGCTCTTCTCTGGAGGGATCAACCCGGCAAATCTACCTCAAGCTATCATTAATGGCCAGTGTACAAACATCTATCCGCACATGCGTACCCGCGTCAATACCGCCTTTGAAGTAGTAGTGGGCGCTGGGTACAAGACTGCATACACCGACAAGCACCCGGCATATGATTTGATGAGAGGCCCAAGTGGTAAAGGTCTTTCTGAGGGTTACTTCCCCGAAATCGCCGCCGTCGGACCAACCGTCGAAGATAACATTGCGTACGACCAGTACCATGTTAATGCTTGGCTAGACTGGATTGAGGGTAAAGACATTGCCAAAGCTGAAGGCAGCCTTGGTGGGAACGTTCCAACGCTCTTCGGCGGAAATTTCCAAGCCGGCAAGTCAACTCCCCATTAAATCAGCTTTGCATGATACATCAGCTAATCTTGCTGTAGTCTCTGTCGGACAAAAGATATCAGGGTACAAGGCCGGAAGCCTAGACTTCACCGATGAACTTCTAAAAGCTATGGAGTTTGTTGACGCATCTCTCGGGCTCATCGTGCAGAAGCTCAAGGCTAAGGGCATATACGATGACACGCTGATCATAATTGCTTCAAAGCACGGTCAAGCACCCATTGATCCCACTAAGTATGGCAAAGTCGATCCTCTTGCTGTGACTAATGCTACTGGTGTCGATGTTGCATTCCAAACCGTAAGACCACCTTTCGCTTGTCCTCCAAAGTTCATTAGTTGATAAGCTCGCACCTCACAGTCTGACGACATCGCGCTCATCTTTTTGGCCGACCACAAAGACACCGAGAAAGCCGTCGACGGCCTTCAAGCCAAGCATGCCGCGCTGAAGATTGATGACATCATCTACGGCGAGCGTCTCATTGATCTGGGATTCGGCAACCCACTCAACGATCCTGCCGTCCCCGACATCATCGTTAAGCCGGTCGAGGGTATAATCTATACGACTTCTACTGCGAAGATTGCCGAGCATGGAGGCTTGAGCGAAGATGATAGACATGTCGCCTGCCTTGTCAGCAACCCAAGCCTGAAGAACAAGGTGTATGGAGGAAAGGTGTATACCACGCAGGTTGCGCCAACTATCTTGAAGTCCCTGGGCTTGAACCCAGAGTCGTTGCAGGGTGTGAAGGCCGAGGGAACTAAAGCGTTACCTGGATTCTAGGATCAGTAATACTCGCGCAAGTATACTTGAAATGTGTTTAGAACTTTCGGAAGATTTCTCTTGCTAGGAAATGGCTTGTTAAATCGTGGATTGGGGGATTAGTGATGGCGATGCACAGATTAGTGCCTACTACCTTTCAAATAATTTATAGTGTTTATGAACTACATTGCTACTCGAATGCTTGCTCGCTTTAATAATCTAGATCCATAAAGAACTGATTCCACATACTTAGTAGTTTCAGTGTTTAAAAAACGCTGAGACATATTCCGAAAAAGAGCGCCGTGAAAATAATGCTAAGACTCAAAATCTAAGATTTCTCTAGGTATCGACATGGTGTCCTTCAAAAATCCCTCTTCCAGTGATCCAAAAAAACCTCTAAATCATCCTTGTGCGCGTTTTTGGTCCTCAGATACGGCTTCTCTGGGGTGAAGGCGTTGTGAAAAGATGTTAAAGTGTACAGCTGCTTCTGACTCCGCTTGAGGGTAGCTGTGAGCGAGGAAGTTGCGATAATACGTTTCTGGAAAGGAGAATGCGGATAGAGATGGTGAAGGCAGAGGAAGAATTTGGAAGCGACGAGCGGAAGAGAACTCAAAACGACGTAGCATTCTCTGCTGTTGGTTAAGTACTGCACCCGGAAATTTATGTCGCAATATCCTTTACCACTCCCCGCTTATGTGATTCAATAACATAGCTAACACTTATACAGTTGTGAACAAGTATCGCTCTAACCACGAAGAACCATCCACAAGGTTCCCCCAACAAACCAATCATTAGCCTCCTTATTACCTCTCCCTGGAGCGTCTTCGTAAGCCTACTCTCACAGCCTAGACACCACAGCGGGCTTGTGTAGTTGTGCTCAGTAGTTTGAGAACAAGTCATTATCAATCCGTGTGCGTGCATACATTTAATTCGGTAGGTTCTTTTATGCAGACAGCTGTAGGTTATGTGACCACAGCAGTTAATTGTTGTGGTTAGTATAAAAAGGGAATGTGTCGACCTGAATCGGACTTACTTACTACCGTCTTACTCCTGTCTCAGTTACCCATTGACTCGGTCACCGATTCGGTCAACGACTCGGTCAACGACGTAGTCTACTATCCCTTCCTTATGTATATGTAGAAGCTCTAGAGCCACATTCAATAGACAGAGTTCTCATTCCTGATCGTCCGTTCAACGGAATGACACGGGCCTAAGTTGAGTGAGAGGTAGTCAGTTTGTGAGGTCAAATGCATTCATGATAGAAGGAAGTTCGAAGATGCGAGCGTGACCATAAAGCAGATGACAGTCGCTGAATATACATGAATGACTGAGGCGGGTCTGGCACTGGATCGGTTTCCATGAACCGCATTAACGTTAGTTGTCGCGCTATGTGCTATGTAGAACTCTAACTTGCGCAATTATCAGTTTCGCGGGTTTCTTAGTAGATTGAAGCATTTCGAGAGGAGCTGGACATGTACCGCCACCAAAACAGGGGAGTTACGATATAGACTAAGGAATATAAGACTGTCCAATATCTGAACAGGTAACCCGAAGCTGTATGGAGCTCAGGACTTAGGAGATGCGCAATGATGTAATGGGAGTGGAAAGAAGCAACAAGCAAAGTGATGGTATTGCTTAATATGGATGGCGGAACTGCCATCCAAGCTCTATGTTCAGGCACAAAGGAAATCTTGCTTGTCCGCCCCAATATATGTACAATGAATCCACCCATTCCTCGTCCAAAATGGCCACTGGTATAGGACAATGACCAAGGTGGTAAAGAATGGATTTCCTAATTTCAATCCGCTGAATTCAGTCGCTCGTTGACCACTCGGACCTACTCAGTGTTCTGTGCCTTCACTTCACCCTTCGTCAACCCCGGATCCGTAAGTATTCCCTCGGCTTCCAATCGCCTGCGAGCTTCTTCAAGAGCCCATGTTTGTATGCTATTTGCTTTATCAGCCTGATTGAACTTTCTTAATGACTAGGCAATGCCTCCGCGAAATCCGAAGGATCCCATCAACATCATACTAGCTGTGACCGCATCGTAGCTCGCCTTGTCCAATCGATGTCCTTCTGGGAAGTAGATTTAGACATACCTTGTGTCTGGCTTATAAGCATATGCAATAACTCCAAGTCCTAAGCTTCCACAGAAACCCCAGAACCAAATGTTTTCCCAACCCTCCTTCTGGTATTTCTGGCCTGGCGGCACGCCCCATAGCCATCCGGATGGGGGATCATAATGATCTTCGTGCGAGCCTGAAGCCGAGCGTAACGATCGCGATGACGAAATTGACCGGCGGAACGCAAGAGATGTCGATGCGGACGTACGGGATGGGAGGGAGGCGGTGACGCGCTGGGCGCAGCGGCTAGGGTGTAGAAGAGGCATTGGCGGTAACGGTAGGTAGGGGAGAAAAGGGAAGTGGAGTAGAGAGTGTTGACAAACCCCTTTTGGGTAGAGTCGCGGAATCCTGGGTCGAAATAGATAGTTGATGGTGGAGGGGAGGTCCGTTGGAATGAGGTTGGATGTTGCACTTGGCGTCGAGGAGCCCGAAGCGGTTTAGCCCGAAGACTGTGGAAAAGAAACCATTCAATGCTGATAATGTGCAACCATCTTATCTATTCCGCTATACTTTTGCCTGTTCACCCATTCTTATTACTGCGATTTGGTCAAAGAAGCATATAACGGAGGATTCTAGCCAATGAGATTGGGCCGGCAGTGGATCTCATCGAAATCTCTAACACCGATTCATTGGCAGCTTCAAACACTCATAAATGGTTTTTTACCTTCATCCTCTTAACGCTTGATCTCGATATTGCAACCTCTCCCATGTTTAGATAGGTAAATACCCTAGCACTAAGATGCAATAGAAATATAGCTCATAGCGTCCAGGCATTTCTTTCTGAATGCATGGTTCTACGATCAACAATGCTTTGATTCAGTATCTCTAGCCCAAGCTCTGAGGCATCTTTTCATGCTAGTAATTCATCCTAACGGAAACTTTAATTACGTGGCATTGTGTGCTGGGAAATTGCTCACCCTTATGTGTTAACGCATAGCGGAGAGCTTCAAAAACCTCCACGGGTGCTAGAAAGAGTCTCGTTGATTCACAAGCTAACACTGCTTCCTTCAAGCGTGAACCAAAAGAGAAACCGTCTCCGCTCAGTTTGATCCAAGGCAAATTCTACGCTCCACCCACCGGACTCCCATTTCTCGACACTTCTTTGATGCCGCCTTGAAAAAGATAGGGATGCAGCTGAAGCAATTCCGCGATGCCGCCGCCGTGGTAACTGGATGCTAGAGAGACCCGCCTAGAGTAGACATGTGATTTCAGAGCTAATAGTATTGAAAGTGAACAGACGAAGTTAATCACTTTACTGCGGCTAAGGTCCCCAAGATTCTGGTGGGCTGCGAGAGCGAGCTTCGCTATGGGTAGGAACAAATAACAGAGCTATCAAAGTTCAACAAAAAAGCAATCAAGGAGAATTCATGATCTGAGTCTACTTCAAATACAAAACCGATGCAATCATTAGAGTGTAATAAGGCGAAGCGTTTTCTAAACAAATCGGCGCCATGGTAAACTTTGAAACCTCGGTGAAGACTAATGTTGGAGTGCAAGAGCTCTTTGAATGCGCTGCAAGGGTTGCTTTGAAGTAATGGGTGCAGAGACCTAAAAAAAAAGGCTTCCCGGGTTTGCCCCCACCCAAATGACCGACGTGGAGAGGGGGGCAACTGAGACTAACGGCAACATTGGGAATAATAGTCAAGCGTGATGTAAGGACTCCTTGAGGATAAGCTAGAGAGGTGAAGTGACAGGTAAAGGCTTTAGGGCGCATTGGGTATTAGAGCTCTTAGATGGAAGTGTTAGCAAAACGGCGATGGTTGACTTGAGACACTTTCAGGACGAATCCAAGCAGTGTATACTGCATGTCTATTCTGCTGCAAATCCTATGCATAATACGTTCAAAGCCAGCTAAGAAATGCGTCCCCAAGATTCTAGGTCATATGCTCTTGGGAGTGCCTCCTCGTATTGGTTGCTTTTGGCCTAAGCGAAATTTCGAATATTTGGACTCTAGGAAATATGCAAGCCTCAAGTGATATGAGTTAAGCAATTTCCAGTGGCGTCTGAAGCTAGCCTCTATAGTTTTGATTCTTTTTATTGTTCATGCATCAATTCTAGCTGGCATGTGTTTCTCATACATCACTCAACAGCAGGAAAGCGCTCTAGCCGATGTCCATCCTGCTGTCTCCTGATTTGTCTTCCTGGACAGTCTTTTTGACACCTTCTAAAAAGGCCTCCACTGCTTCGCCCGCCCCAAGTGGCATTCCGCCATTTCGTGTGTATCCACCATTTTCAACTTTGATCTCTAGCGCCTCGCTAACGGTTGGGAGCCCGCCATCCCGTAAAGCAACAGTCAAGCTGCCAAGACTCTGGTGTAGTTGCGGAGAGCGGAGAACTCGTTTGAGGATGTCCCTTTTCTGGTCCGTACTTAAGGCTTGAATAGCAGCCCGTGCGGTTTCGGAATCAGGGTCGACTTCGGAAAGCTCGTCGATTTCTTGTGCGAGAAGGAGAAGTGTTGGTGGTAAGTGAGAGAGTAATGCGTCGATGAAGGTCGAGTTCGCGGCTTCAATGACTGGGATAGTAGTTGACGATGGAAGTAGATCTGGTAGTGTCGTGAATGGTTTGCCCTGTTGTTGAGCGCTGCCGGGGGGGCTCCCGCTTTTCAATGAGTTGAGGAAATTTTGTACAATTGCCGCAGCATCTGTCGTACCTGCGAAAGCACTAAAAACAAGTTAGCATATTTTCGTTTGTAATTGAGCGGGTGCCAGCAGATATAGATCAGACGTCGTGTCGCTGGAGAAGGCTAAACCCAATCGTTATTTGATGTGTTTACAGTTACATATCTGCCTTGCTGAATCACTCAGGCCAAGTTTGATGACCTTATGCAGTGTTGGTGAACCCATAACGCCTCACCGATTTTGACCATTTTCTAGCGCCTCCCTCACTTTCACAGATAAACCGGCAGCGTTGCGACGTTGAAAATGATAACCTACGCTCGGCCACCATCAGCACCACCTTCCCTAGATTCCTCGCCTTCTTCTCTTATGTCCCCGCCTGTGGCACCTGGACCAGCCCCACCACTACCTTGTCGGTGGCGATCTGGGGCATGGTCAGTACCTTCTACATCCTCCATTGTTTCATCATCGTCATCAGGTCGGCCAGACCCGCGGCGATTTCTGATATCCCGGAGCTCATACGCAACATCTACCTCTTCGCCACTCAATAGCATATCCACTATCTGTCCTAACTTCTGGTCCCGCTCGCTGAACCAGCTTGGATTGCCTTGGGGGTGTTGAGTCTTGGACTGCAGCCAGAAAAGATGTCGCTGGGAGCTTGAAGAGAACTTTAGGACGAAAATGCGACCGTTTGTGGGGGATTTTAGATCATCTGAGTCTGATCCGCCATCGGGACCTGTGTATGGGAGAAAGCTTCCATCCCCGGGAATCATGAGAAGGTCAAGCTCGGGGTCGGATGCGGGAGCGGACCGTGGCCGCCAGCAGAAGTGAACAAGCTCTGTAAACTTGTGAGATTAATACAGCGCAACTTGGAGATGCCATAATACCATCATTATAAAGGTAGATGTAACCAGGCGTGGGAACAGCTTTGACTTTTGATGGGTTGCCAGGCTACGATAGATCAGTAAGTCGAGTAAATCGGGATAGGTGATCCAGTAACAAACCTCAAGCTCACATTTACCTGCCTTAAATGTGATGAGAGGCTGTATCGACATGTTGGCTTATAGAATATAGACAGCGGTATTCGTTTAGTTGTGAAAAGGTGAGATAGCGGAGCTGGAAATAGAGGAGTTGACAGCCACGGGAGCTTTGATGATTCTTGGCGCTTGAATACTCGGCACGCTAGTTAATCCGAATATCCACACACGAGATTTCGAAAAAGACCACAGACCTCGACGACCAAGCGACTACTAACTAAGCCCTCCACCCAACTCCCACGGATTCTTCCTGCATCACAATTCGACATGTCGGCGAAGCAGGAACAGCCGGTAACCAAGTCGTTCGGCAAGGGCGAGCGGTCGATACCTCACCACTCCCAGAAGGCCAACAAGTATTATCCCGCTGAGGACGAGAGCGCGCCCAAGAAGGTACGATTAACCTAGTGAAAGGGAAGAGCGCATAGAGACTAGAGAGAAGTGCTGGCTGGAATTGGCGTTGTCAGTTCTGCAATTAAGCGCAGCAGTTCTCTCATCTCGACTTCCAATTTGAAGCAATTTCGTGACGCAAGACACTGACATTTACTACTTATCTAGGCCCGCAAATCTCTCCGACCGGCGAAGCCCCGTCCATCACTGCAACCTGGTTCCGTTCTGATCCTCCTGGCTGGTCGCTTCCGCGGCAAGCGCGTCATCCTCCTTAAGCACCTTCCCCAGGGTGTGCTCCTCGTCACCGGCCCCTTCAAAGTCAACGGCGTTCCTCTACGGAGGGTCAATGCTCGATATGTCATTGCAACCTCGACCACTGTGGATTTGAAGGGTGTGGATGAAAAGGTTTTGGAGAAGGTTAGCGAGGATGGCTACTTCACCAAGGATAAGAAGAGTAAGAAGACGGGAGAGGAGGCTTTCTTCAAGCAGGGCGAGAAGCCAGAGGTCAGTTGCCAGCCCTCTTTGAGAGGAAACGTCTGGATATTGGTTACTGATTGGTTCGACAGAAGAAGGAGATCGCGAGCAGCCGTGTGGAGGACCAGAAGTCCGTCGACAAGGCTCTGTTGGCCAACATTAAGAAGGAACCCATGCTACTTCCTTACCTGAGCTCGTCCTTCAGCCTGCGCAAGGCTGACAGGCCGCACATGATGGTTTTCTGAATGGATCATTGAGGTTGGGCGTTTATTGCAGGGGCTGAAGAGTGTCATCGGCATGCTGCGGCCGTAAAAGCAGAGTTTTAGTACTGGCACGGCAAATTTCCATGGAGGGCTCGGTTTGCATTTCTATACGATTTTGTATCAAGCAAGCAAATTCAACCACCACCCGAAAACGCGTCATAGGGCAGATGGCATAGACTTGGTCTCATGAATTTACAGCAACATCAAAATAATGTTAACGCATTGGAAGAGTAAAATCTTCGGAGTACTAACGGTGATTAGCGGGCCTTACTTTAACTGCACCACATCCTAAGCGCATGTGACGCGGTGTTCCGAAATTGAGTTGATAATATTGAGGAGTATCATTTCAGGAAACACCAAATCAACTATCAATGCATAAGAACGTTCCACTGGAATCTAATCACTTACTCGCCCCCCTCTGACATTCATTTCTTTCCCCGCCCTTCCTTGCTCTCACTTTTTTGCCCCGTTCCCATATCATCCATCGCTTTTCCTGCCCTCTCCTGCACATCATGCTTCTCCATTTCATCCCTAACATCGTCCATAACGTCCGCATCCAACGTTGTCCCGTGGCACTAGTCTAGCACGCTAATTGGCGCATAGTTCCCTTTCCTAACGCTCATCATATGCACATCGGTTCTTCGCGCCATACCTCGCAGCATGGTAGTGGATGGTAGCACATTGTAGCCCGAGTATGTAAACATCTCTTCGAGTTAGAAGATTGCGAGCAGGATGAGGTATGTCATTATATGGAATCGGAAGAGGTAGGCTGGGAGGTAGAGAGGAAGGAAGTGGTGCAGAAGAAAACATATTGGGTAGTTGTAGTTCGCGACGAAGGAGTAGGGGGCCCGGATGCTGTGTTGCCAGGCCAAATGCCAGCGGGTGAGGTAGGTGGAGCTAAGGCGGTGGAGGAGGTAGAGGCAGATGTAATATTGGAGAACCCGAAAAGTAAATCCAGATCATTACACATCAGTAGATTCTAATTGCCGACACTCGCGTTTTGAAGGATTAATCCTTCGGTAATGCTCTTAGCCATGGTCCATGGATTCAGGAGATGGTTGAAGTTCCAAACGCTGCCTTTGATCACCAGTATGCTCCGCAGCTTCAGCACATCTATGACTGGCCACTCAATCCCGGCTTGCAATGCGACTGACAGTAACACGTTGAAACAGCTCCATGCCACCACTCGTGAAATTTTCTTCCTCCCATACGGTCCTAGAAGCGCGACGTCGCCTTGTGCTTTCAATTCAACAGCTAGGCTTGTATCAAATGCCAGAAACCCGGCGCTGGGCAGGATGTAGAGCATTAGGCGCACCACTAGAGGCACGAAGAATTCGATTTGCAGTAGCGCGTATGCCATTGTGATTGTAGTCCATGCTATCGAAAAGAATACAAGGTTGGGAGACGTAGGTATGTCCGAAGCTGGATTGGTCAACGTGCCGGGTGCTGAGATGGGTTACGGTATTGATGATATCAATGATCGATGATCAATTATCAATTATCAATGTAGTGATCGAGGGTTCTTCAATTCCGTGCACTTTCCATATCTTCCCGTCGTCTAAATTCCCAATTGGAAACAACACCTGCAGATGCTTTCAAGACAAGTTTTCGTAACGCTAATGCCGTTTCCATGCCGTTTCCATGCCGCGAGAAGGCCACAAGCCTTGCATAATATCCGAACCACCAATGTGCAGCGCCACAACAACCTGCTCCCTCACCATCTTCACCGCTCCCCCAATCCTGGACTCCGGTCAAAAATTAATCGAATATCATCAGTGGTACGAAAGCTGTTCAGTAACAGTCAGCGCCATGCTTCAGGTCTACAGAAGTTTAGTTAGACCAGCGTCGTTTGTTGATGCCCGAGGAACCCTGCCTCTATGGCGTGTTCGAGCTCCAGATCAGCACCATCTGATAGCCAGCGGTCCATGGGCAGCTTCCCACAGCCATTGAACGCCGCCGCCCGGACAATCAGGTCGCGCAATAGTAAACCATCCTTGTGATTGGTGATGAAGTGCAGGCTGGGATCGGGTTCCGGGACTTTAGCTGTTCTGCTCTCTCGCGCTGGTTTAATGTAGGTAGTTGAAGGCTGAGAACCGCTCCGGTTGCTGACTTTGGAGCAGACGGAAAAAGTGTTGCGGGTTCGGCGGCCGGCCGGCCAAGCGTTCTCCCTCACAGCCACGATGAGGATAGTCAGGCAGCTGCCCAGTTGCAAGCCAATCGAGAGGACATTGCAAATGGAGGGGTCAAGCTTCCAGCACAAAGGGTGGGATCTAGCTACGACAGGCAAAATGGCGAGCATCTAGTGCAACAGTGCTCTGCTTAGCGGGGTCTCACTATGGGGGCGGGAGTGCGGGGACGTGCGTACAGGTCGGCGCGACCACGCTAAAATGTCGGCCCGATAGGCGAAACCTCCGCCTACTACACCAAACCCCACCCTACCTCTCTCAATTTGACCTTACCTTCTACTTTATCTTTTCT
>Ga0307515_10014378_pt1 | contig 14678 bp, 18 predicted proteins | sample 17_EM_MG_FD_194513 | JGI IMG/M metagenome (GOLD analysis project Ga0307515, IMG submission 194513) | Populus trichocarpa ectomycorrhiza microbial communities from riparian zone in the Pacific Northwest, United States - 17_EM | ecosystem: Host-associated > Plants > Roots > Unclassified | place... | reverse complement strand
AAACTTTATAAATGTCTGTAAAAAAAAAAATAGTAATAAAATAAAGTTACAAGACAGGCAGGGAGAAAGAAACCAAACCCCCACAAATAGCAATAATTCACTTCTCTTTTCTTTTTCATTTCTCCCTTTTCACAGTATATCTCTCTTTATTGCCAGCTCCCCCCTCCCCCTCTATTTCTAGCTCTCATTCTCTCTCTCTCTAACTATCTCTGCGTTTGCGCATGCTCATCTTTTTGACGCAGAAATTTCCGGGTACGTACGTATATTCTTTGACAGAAAGATGGACTCTGATTGTTTCTTTTTTTTTAAAAAAAAATTATGGAATTCTGTTAGATCCCTTTTGATTTCGCATTTTATTTCGTGTTTTATGATCTGGGTTTTCGTGATCTTGTTCAAATATTGGTGGGTTTCGTTTCTGTTGATGATCTCAGCTTTGATCTGATTGTAAGTTGGATTTTTTCTTGTTTTGTCTGTTTGTTGTTTTTTTGTTTGATGATCTTTCAATTTTGTTTCCTTGTATTGATTTGATTTTTTTTGGCGCTTAATAGTTGATGATGATCATGTTTGTATAAACAATTTTTCATTTAGAAATGATTTGATTAACTTGAGAGCATCATGATGATCTTAATCAAATATATTGGTCAATGGATAATCGATGGTTGATTGAGAAAAATCCCGGGTTTGTTGTCAAATGATGTTTGCTTTTGATAGAAAACGACTAGATCATTGATTGATAAGGTTTGTGCTTTATAGTAGTACGGCGAATCAAACTGCAGGCATTTGGTTATAGTATATTGGATGGTGGAATGATTTGCTAAGACTGGTAGGGGTGTCATCTTTTGGAGATAGTTGCTGATCGAGGGTCTTCTAGTTTTTGTTGTGATTCTATGTGAATATCTCTGATACGGTTGCTTAAGAACCAAAACAACTAGGGAACATGGTAGGTTGCTAGTGGATAGTATGAAAAGGCTCTATATCTAGTTTTAAGAATCGGCAGAACTATCTGAAAACGGATGAAAGTCTGAAAACGGATGAAAGTGTGTATAAGAGAAGTGTGATTATTGCTGTTACTAGAAGGCTGATTGAAGATCCCCCAGAACTTGTGCTGACTTTGTTTTGATGCTTACGCTTTCAAGTAGAGATTGCACGGGGAGAAAAAGGTTATAGACAAGTTGAATTGATGGTCATGGTCCTTGTACAAAAGTAGTAGTTCCATATTTTGGGTGTAACATGCAATATGCCTGGTCAGGAAGTTTGAATTTGTCGATAACTTCTCACAGTTCATGCACTGTGAATATTGACTAATTCTGGACCAGCATTTGCAGATTTCTTAGAAGAAGAATTACAATTTCTGGTCTGAGATTATGAATAATACGTGATGCTAGGATAATAGCCACATGGTTTCTCATATCATATCTGGTAATTCAAAGTGGGTAGATGACTATCGAATGTGAAGGGCAGTGGGAAATGTAGCTCTGGATGTTGAGGGTATGGAATCTAAGGATTTTCAAGGATTATATAATGGGGGTTCTATTCATTTAATTCCTAATACTAACATTTTCTTGCTACATGAAGGATAGGTATTATGCTTCGAGCCAAGGCACATGGGGATCCTGCACCTGCATGACGTGCCAATAAGATGAGAGTTATTGTCAATTACTCATGTATTTCAAAACGGTCTGTCATCTTTCATAAATGGATGATGGATAATATGTAATGGAAACTGGGAGAGCAAACCATACAACCTGACATGGAGCCTATAAGTTGATGGTTCTAGAAAAAAAATAAGAGGGGAAATCTAATGATTGTTGTGCCCATTGCTGAGGACATTATATTAATGGACAAACTTCCGGATATGTGGAAAGAATTGGATGAATGCTGAGCCTTGCTGTGCAAGCTAAATGTTAAAGAAAAGAGGAGAAGATTAGCGTGATCACGTCTAACACAAAAGTTATTAAGTCAGAAGTGCTAACAAGATATCCAGCAGTACACAAAAACTATAGTTAGATGCTTTTGGAAAGTACTGTATTCTTATTCTTATAATATCTATAGCACAGATACATTTTTAGCTTTTTGAATGTCATCAATGCTTGTTTGATACTTCTTGAAACATGCAGGATTCTCCTAATCTGCCCCCCTTCCACACAAAAATAAATAAAATAAGATAGAACAGGATACCCATTCAGTGTTACACTGCAGCTTTCCAATGCATTTCAGCCTGCCTCCATGAATGCTCCGGAGCCCCTGAAGTGGCTAATCACTGTGGTGTGAGCAAAGACATGCAATTGAGAAACTTTCTGCTCCTCTTTAGCGAACCCCTTCCCAAAGCAAAATAAATAAATAAAAATGATGATGATGAACAGATAAATGTACCCTGTTCGTATGGTGTGGGGTAATTTTCATTTAAGATCTTTTGGAAGTATTTAGAGGGAATTCTGATCATTTAGAGTCCAAGTAGTGGAAAATAGTTTCTATTTGCCGGAGCAGTTCTTAGTTATTGACCATGAAATTTGATAGTCATGTAATTCCCCTGATTGATTTGTTCTGGATGCTGCAGTAAAATTATCTTCTTTGTTTGTGAATGGTGCAAAAAATTTGCAGCATATGTAATTTTTCCCAATTATTGATCTTTTAATCTTGCAACAGGCTCTTGTGCAATTTTCAAATAGCTAATAGCTGGGTTTCAAACATTATCCACCCATTTTTTTTCTCCATAAAAAGCAATTACAAGAAGGATTTTAGGCAATGTCTAGCTCTACAAAAGCTTTGGATCCTGCGTTTCAGGGAGTGGGCCAGAGACCGTATCCTATACAGAATAAGCAACTTCATACATGAAAATTTGTATCATGCATGTGCTATAACTTTTATCTTGTTGAATGGAGTTGTGAGTGTGTGACTTTTCTTGGTGAAATTTGTTAAAGGTTAAACATTCCCTGTTACACTTTAACACATTTTATAGAGGGACTGAAATTTGGCGAATCGAGAATTTTCAGCCAGTTCCACTGCCAAAATCTGATCATGGAAAATTCTACATGGGGGATTCCTACATTGTTTTGCAGGTACTCTCTCTTTCTCACACTCTTTTTTAATTCTTGTGTCTGTCTTCTATTTTTCCTTAATTTGTCCTCAAATGTATCGTGAACAAAAATTTTGTTGGTGTTGAGGGTTTAATATTTTTTTTATCTATTTTTTTCTTTTAGTTTCTGAACCAAAATATCTGCATTAATTGATGGAGTCTTGTAGATAGCTTGCTTGAAGAGAGCATGTTAATGTATTTGGATTATTGTAACTTTTATTTCGCTAAGGAGTGAATTCCTTTTGTATCCTCACTTCATCTAATGCTTGCTTGTCCCCTCTTTTTTTTGTAGACAACCCCTGGCAAAGGAGGTGCTTATCTGTACGATATCCACTTCTGGATTGGAAAAGATACAAGTCAGGTGTGTTTCTGACTTTCCGAACTTCCTCTTTAAGGACCTGGTTTTGCTATTATCTTGTCTTCACATATGATTTAAGAATTGAAATTATATTCTCACATAATGTCATAACATTATTACAGGATGAAGCTGGAACAGCAGCTATCAAAACCATTGAACTGGATGCAGTTCTTGGAGGGCGTGCGGTTCAGCACAGGGAACTTCAAGGACATGAATCTGACAAATTTTTGGCATACTTCAAACCCTGTATTATACCATTAGAGGGGGGTGTTGCAACTGGGTTTAAAAAAGCTGAGGAGGAAGCATTTGAAACACGATTGTATGTATGTAGAGGGAAACGTGTTGTCAGAATGAAGCAGGTATAACCATGTCAGATCTTGTAATGTGAAGTTCACGAACCCACAATAAAATCTTCTCAAATGTGAATCTGCCACGAGACAGGATCATATGATTCTGGGTTTTGCTTGTGCAGGTTCCTTTTGCCCGGTCATCATTAAATCACGATGACGTGTTTATCTTGGATACTGAGAACAAGATCTATCAATTCAATGGTGCAAACTCTAATATCCAGGAAAGAGCCAAGGCTTTGGAAGTGATTCAGTTTTTGAAAGAAAAGTATCATGATGGAACATGTGATGTTGCAATTGTTGGTAAGTCACCTGGATTTACAATTTCATATCACATTCCTCCTTTCCAGTCCTTATACTTTTCAACAGGCATACTTTATCCAGCCATGTTTTATTTGTTTTGTGCAATTCTAGTGTTAATATTTATTTGCCTGCTACTTATCTCTACATAATTGCTTTTGTGATGCTAGATGACGGGAAGTTAGACACTGAGTCAGACTCTGGTGAATTCTGGGTCCTATTTGGTGGTTTTGCTCCAATTGGCAAAAAGGTTGTCAGTGAAGATGACATCATCCCGGAGACAACTCCAGCCAAGCTTTACAGGTATTATGATCTTATATGATTTTGTTTGTGTATCCTAGTAGAATTACGAGATTTGAAAATTAATGTAGAGTTGTGATTTTTCCTCTTTTTATCTTTTACATTTGTTGCCTATACATGGAAATGTTAACTTCTGCTACTCATCATGTTATGAAGAAAACAAGTACTTTTAGCTGTCGTGTTTATGTTGCCCTTTGCATTCACATTCAGAACTACAGAACTCACTAATGAGCTGAAATATGACACTTAGTGAATCTGCACATGAGCTTAAAAGAACAGTGTTAACTCCTTTACACACACTCCTTGTCATCCGCGTATCAATTATTGGTATGTTCTTGTTGGCATCCAATTAATTTTAATATGCTATCTATTTTTCTGGGATTTCTGGAATCTGTGGCCTAATAGTTGGCATACCATTATGTGTAGTGTATAGTTCCATGATGTCATGTTCAGTGTTATCATTGAAGAATGGAGGTATGCAGCCCTCATACAATAAATTTGTCATCGTTGTAATCTAGCTCCATATAAGCATCTCTTATTGTGCCTTCATTTATTATCTTGGTCTAGATGGTAGGGGTAGAATTTTATAGAAATAAATTATTCTACTAGAACTTCAGTGTTTCTCTTGTGGAGGGAATTGTGCTGTAAAAGACTCATCTGATTGCTATTAATTTCCATGACCTCATCAAAATTCAGTTTAACCTTGCACATTCATTTTTATTATCTTCAAAGAGTTATTTCCTTTATTTTGGAAGAAACATGGGCACATTTAATCTGCTTCCAATGTTTTTATGATCTCTCTCACTTATCGACAGAAGCTACTCAATGCTAATTTGTAATCATTGATTCATGTAGCATTACTGATGGTGAGGTGAAGATGGTAGATGGCGAGCTGTCCAAAGGACTGTTAGAAAACAATAAATGTTATCTCCTTGACTGTGGTTCTGAGGTATTTCTTTGGGTTGGCCGTGTAACACAAGTGGAGGAGAGAAAAGCTGCTAGTCAGGCTGCTGAGGTAGAGACATGCATATATTTCTTCATCAAAACAAGGATATGAAATCCCATCTCCAAGGCTGTTTTGCATTTCTTCTCTACACAAAATATGGGATCTCATTTCCAAACTATTTTTGCAGGAATTTGTGGTGAGCCAAAACAGGCCGAAAGCTACTCGCATAACCAGACTGATTCAAGGTTATGAGACACATTCGTTCAAGTCAAACTTTGATTCTTGGCCTGCTGGATCTGCAGCTCCTGGTGCTGAAGAGGGAAGAGGGAAAGTAGCAGGTAATGATCACATGCTGAGAGTTGAATTAAGCAACATGTTTTGGGTAACATTATTAAATTTGGTATACTGTGTAATGGTAGCTTTGCTGAAGCAACAAGGTGTTGGTCTCAAGGGTATGGCAAAAAGCGCTCCTGTAAACGAGGAAGTACCACCTTTGCTTGAAGGAGGTGGAAAGATGGAGGTTTAGTTTGGGTCCCTTAAATGTGTTTTGGGAATTTTTGAATCTTAGGCTTGTTAAAATCAATAATTCTTGGAACATTGAATTCTGTTTGGTTTGCAGGTATGGTGCATCAACGGCAGTGCAAAGACTCCATTGCCAAAGGAGGATATTGGTAAATTTTATAGTGGAGATTGCTACATCATACTCTATACCTATCACTCTGGTGATAGGAAAGAAGATTACCTTCTCTGCTGTTGGTTTGGAAACAATAGCATAGAGGTAATTTATATTGTTGAAGTTGGGTTAAGATAATTGAAAGAAGTATGGGTAGTGATGGAGATGTCTCCAAGCAAATAACATAAACGGTTGTGGAGGGTTCTTGTGCATGTAAAAACAGATACATTGTACATTCTTCCACTCCCTTGGCATCGTGCACACATTGTTTTGCTATGAATGTGAAACAAATGCAAAAATACCAACTCCTGCGCGATGTACTGCATTTTGACTTTGTTCGTTCACTATTTCACTCAAATATTTTCTTAATCACTTAAACTATGGTAGTTATCGATGTCACTTTGCCATGTCATGATTGCTGCACAGAAGAAATGCCTATAAATTTATCTGTTGATTGTATCGCCTTATATCAGTGGACTTCATTTGGCTAGTTTAATATCGAGTTCTGTGGTTGCCCAATCCAGGAGGACCAGAAGATGGCTGCTCGGCTGGCTAATACAATGTCCAACTCATTAAAGGGCAGACCTGTGCAGGTACGATACAATCTGAAGTTAAATTGTGGATATGGCTCCTATGACTTGCATATAATAGTTGCTTCTTGCAGGGTCGTATTTTTCAAGGTAAGGAGCCTCCACAATTTGTAGCACTTTTTCAGCCTTTGGTGATCCTCAAGGTGCACATTTTAAATCTTTTACAATTCCTGTGTTACAATTTAAGTCTCAATTATTATTGTAATGATGATTTTTTTTGTTTGGTTAGCTGTAAACAAATTTGCTTTGATTCCTCTTCAGGGTGGTCAGAGCTCTGGTTACAAGAATTCTCTAGCCGAGAAAGGATCGCCAGATGAAACCTACACTGCAGATTCTGTTGCACTCTTTCGGATATCTGGAACTTCAGTTCATAACAATAAGGCAGTGCAAGTTGAAGCAGTATGTGGTCTGATCATTGAGCTTTTCTTTTCTGCTGATAGATTTTGTTTATCTTGAAGTCTACTATGAAGATATTTTAGTAATTTGGAGACCACAATTCTTCTATTCACTATGGTCAACAGTCTGTTACAGTTTTAGAAATGATCACCTTTTTTCCCATCTGAACAATTCAAAATTTCTCCAGTTTTTCTTTTAAAGTGAATAGGAAAGATCCATCTTCACATTCCTTCAAAAGCTTTTTGAGTATAATCTTAATACCTCATTGCATCAATCACTGTTAAAAGAAAAGGAGTAGCACTAACAGTTATGTATACCCCATCAAATTATTCTCTTTCAGGTGGCAACATCATTGAACCCTGCAGAGTGCTTCCTTCTGCAATCTGGCTCGTCAATTTTCACCTGGCATGGGAATCAAAGCACCTTTGAGCAGCAGCAGCTAGCTGCAAAAATTGCTGAATTTTTGAAGGTACTATCCTTACTGGAATTGTAACCTTTCTGATTTTGTTAAAACATGTTTTTCTATTGGAAAGAATATCAATGGCTTGTTTTAAACGCTTAATTAAAAAAGTACCTATAAAACAGGAACGTGATATAAAAATGATACCTGATATTTCAAATTTAGCCGTGTTGCTTTTCATTTTATTGCACACATCAAAGGAAGTAGTGATATTTTTAAATCTGTAATATCAGATATTCTCCAATTTTTTAATGAATTCTTGATATTTGGATTTCACTAAGCAATTATTTAATATTAAAATTTACCTTGGGAATGGGACCTATTAAATACGAATGCACATACTTACACACAAAAATAGAGCTGCTGCACATTTAGTTAAAATTGCATTTCAATTGCCATGTGTCTCCTGTAGTTTCTCCTATTAAAGGTCTTTTTATTTGATCGTCATCTTACTATCACTTGCCTCACTAATTCAGCCAGGAGTTGCTTTGAAACATGCTAAAGAAGGAACTGAAAGCTCATCTTTCTGGTTTGCCCTTGGAGGCAAACAAAGTTACACCATCAAAAAAGTTTCTCCAGAAACTGTCAGAGATCCTCACCTGTTCGAATTCTCCTTAAATAAAGGTGACATTTCTAATTTTGAACCTTGGCTGATACTCTGAAATTTTCATTTATTTTCTTTTGAAATAAATCTGATCGAAACTGTCATCTGAGATTTTTAAGTAGCTGAAATAACATTCTAACTGGGCTTTTTTATGACCATTTTTGCTGCTATGTGGATTGCCAGGGAAATTTCAGGTGAGTTCTAGATTTTAAGTGCGGTTGAAAATTCTTGCTATACAGCTTCTTAGTGGCTTCTCATGTTCAATTGGGCAGGTTGAGGAAATTTACAACTTCTCTCAAGATGACTTGTTGACTGAGGATATCTTGATACTTGATACACATGCAGAAGTGTTTGTTTGGGTTGGCCAGTCTGTAGATCCCAAAGAAAAGCAAATTGTTTTTGATATTGGCCAGGTAGTGCTTAAACTGTTCTGCTTTTGTCAGATTTTTCCTGTCAATGTTGCTTACAGTATATGTTCCTTTGCAGAAATACATTGAGATGGCTGTATCTCTGGATGGTTTGTCTCCATTTGTACCACTGTATAAAGTTACCGAAGGAAATGAACCATCATTCTTTACAACATACTTTTTGTGGGATCCCATAAAAGCCACTGTATGTACTGAATCAAGCATTATTTATCTTCTCTCAAGTCATATTATTTTATTATCTCACTATTGAAATATTGTCATTGAGAATAGTAAAATCCAGAATGTTATGAGTGGCATATTTATGAAGGAGTTGAGGTGGGTGCTGGGCACGTGGATGAATTCCCAGGAATCCTGTTATTGGGTAGGATAATAGAAAATGTAGTTTGCATTACTTAACGAAGGCTTAGCTTGGTAGTACAAGGTAGATCATTGATGGAATGCCTATATAGTCACCTCCAAACGTTTACACTAACATGATCAAGTTTGGTGAGTCTCATTAAAAACACAAAACTAAACAAGTTACGGTGGATGAAGTGAGAACTTGAGGCATCAGGAAGCTTGTGCGGAAGTTAGTCTCCTAGACAAGGGTAGAAGCTCAAGTCTTTTCACCATGTCAATGGGAATGGGATGAGAATCATTTATTATAAATAGGTTCTAGAAATAGAATCAAGGCAAAAGGATTTTTTAGTCCAATTGGATATCAGTTAAGGGGACTATTCTACCTTGCCTAGAGTGTTTGTAAAAGTTTGTTGAATTCCACTTCACTCATACACTACATCTCCACAAAATCTAAGGGCTTCCCTATATTAAAAAAATCAGTAAAGGAACTTCAACACTAGCTCCTCTACTCTACTTGGGCCCGCCCATTATTAACCATTTACCAAAAAAAAAAACATTACACCACATGCCCGGAGCTTTTAACTTAAACAATGATGATCATGATTATGAAGACAAACTTTGGAGCTCAGAATCTGGATGTGTCATTTGTAAAAAAAAAACAAAAAAACAAAAAAAAACAAAAAGAAGAGAAGAAAAGGAAATAAAGAAACAAGCAAACGTGGTTTGGATCTTAAGATTAATACTCTGTTATTCACAAAATTCTCTTTGTTCACATATATCCCATGTTCAATAACTTGTTCTTTTGTTTGTATGTTTAAAAATTTTGTCCTTGCATTGCAGGTTCAAGGGAACTCATTCCAAAAGAAGGTTGCATTACTCTTCGGGTTAGGACATCACGCTGTGGAGGTAAATACGTTGCTTGATGCAAAAAGCTGGTACATAACTTGGCAATTGATAGATAACTGTACCATTTGTTGTTTGAATGAATTTAAACTAATTTTTTGTCTTTATAATAAAATGTCTTCATTTCTTTTATTGTTGAATGCTATGATGAGACTTTTCTGTAATCCTGTTCTCCCAAGTTTTTTCTCCACTATGTAAGTAGCTTCTTTTGGCTACTTTTCTTCTCCTCAATCCCACGAACTATGTTGACATTGTGTCTTTCGTCTTGCTGTTCTTGTTCTCCCTGTATGTGCTAATGCAGTTGAGTCAGGTCTTACATGCAATGTTGGTGTTGACGTTGATGATGATGCAATGCATGATTATTTGTTTGCAGGACAAGTCCAATGGAAATCAAGGAGGGCCAACCCAACGGGCTTCAGCGTTAGCTGCCTTGTCTTCTGCATTTAATCCATCTTCTGGAAAGTCATCACATCTGGTAAATATTTTGTTCGTGCAACTGAGTGTGGTAAATTGCCTTTCATCTTTTCTCTTTGACTTTGTAGGAGTCTGCTTTCTGTCTCTTTCAATGTTAGCTGCATACTGTTAACTGCTTACTGTTTTGTATGTATTCATATTTCTTTATTCAATGGATTGCTTCTTTCTTCCCTTCTAGTAAACAAGTCATATGCTTTCCAAACAACTGACAAACCAACAGTGAGGAAGAGTATGGCTGGCCTTTTGTCCTTTCATGTTCTCAATAGGTCCATGGAGGTCACATTTTCTGGTTAATTAGAGTCTTGGTAATTGAGTAATTTTTTTTTTCATAAGTGGCATAATCCTAATTCTTTTGGTTTTCCTCTCTTTGACCGGAGTCAGCTGGAAATTTGATGGGTACAAAGCATTGTCTATGCATGTTTTGTTGCTTTTACGAGCATCTGCTGCCGATCAATGTTGTATATTTTCACCTAGAATTTGCGTTTGGATGTATGGTTAGGTTTCTGACATTAGCTTCTTGCTCATATGACTTCTGTTTATTTACATGTTTTTCTTGCAATTTCTTCGAAGCTCTCGTACCCAACAGTGATGATGTATGTGTGTGTTAAGAATTCATTTACTGAATCTTTTTTTTGGCCTAATGACGTGGATGTGATTTGAGGTGCAGGATAGGTCTAATGGGTCCAGTCAAGGAGGGCCGACACAGAGAGCTTCAGCTTTAGCTGCCTTATCCTCTGCATTCAATTCATCCCCAGGATCGAAAACTACTGCTCCAAGGCCATCTGGGATTGGTCAGGGATCACAAAGAGCTGCAGCTGTTGCTGCTCTTTCATCAGTTCTTACTGCTGAAAAGAAAACACCCGAAACCTCTCCTTCTCGTAGTCCTCGCTCAGAAACTAACCTTCCTAGTAAGAAATCATCTTTTTGTGTGTTTCAGATGGCGGTATCTTAGATATGAAGAAATCACAGTTGCTTTTAAAATGTCTATCTTATTCTGCAAGAGTATATTTTTTTCTGTTGAGAATTAAGTATCTCCAATTTAATTTGATCTCTCATATGTATATGAATTGAACAATCTAAGACATTTATGCACTTGTAGCTGAAGGGAAAAGTGAAACACAATCTGAAGTAGAGGGTTCTGAAGGAGTTGCAGAAGTCAAGGAAATGGAAGAGACTGCATCTGTACCTGAAAGCAATGGGGAGGATTCAGAAAGAAAGCAAGATACAGAACAGGAGGAGAATGATGATGGGAATGGTCAAAGTACATTCAGTTATGATCAACTGAAGGCTCACTCTGACAATCCTGTAAAAGGAATTGATTTTAAACGGAGAGAGGTTGGTCCTATTCTCAAATTTGTTACTTCACTTGAATTTGTTATCCGGATTGGAATTCAAGTGTTTCTCTGCTTGAATTTTCAGGCTTATCTATCAGACGAGGAGTTCCAAACTGTTTTTGGGGTGACAAAAGAAGCATTTTATAAAATGCCAAAATGGAAGCAGGACATGCAGAAGAAGAAATTTGATTTATTCTAGAGATCATATCAAGTCCATTAAAGGGATTATTTTTCTACCCTTTTGTGCTCTAACTCAAATTTCCTCGATCATTATGGTCTCGACTGCTCTGTTGGAAAACTGTGCTTTCATTGGTGGCGAGCCATGCCTGGCTTGTTTTGTCTAGCATCTCACTAGTTACTCCTTGATGATGGAGTGTAGCAGTGATTAGTAAAGCGGTATTGATTGTGATTATGCATGAAGAGTGAGTTTTGCCCGTGTTTTTTTCCTTTAAATCTACCTCTGCCTCTTGTATTGATACCAGACTGTAGTCTCTGGCAGTTGGGAGGTCAAATTCTTTTATTTGGTCACAGAGTATCTCATTGGTGATTATTTGACTTTATTCTTCCCTCTTTTTAATTTTTTTTATTTGTTGAGAAAAAAAGGGTGTATATGTACTGCACTTGTAATCAAATTCCAGTATACAGGAACCGAAAGTTGTTGTTTGGATGGAACAAGCATGCATGGTTGTGTGTAAAGAGTTATTCAGTAAGCTTTCATACCTTTCAGTCTTGTTGCTATTATGCGATCTGTTTGTTTCCTTTCAGGTGCGCTCCCAAGTTTGTGAGATCTTTCAGTAATGGAGTTCTTAGGAGTCAGTTTTGCATGAATTTTTAGCTCTTTCCTTTTGAGTTATAATTCTTAAGTTGTTTTTCATAGATAATTTATGATAAAAATGAATATGGTAAAAAAATGCTCAAAAACAATCTCTTAAAGAAGGAAGTATAGCCTAAAATTCGTAAATTAAAAGGCTAAAAATCTAAAGTTCTTTTATTAAAGAGTCTTGTTGGATGACTCTTGAATTTGATGTATTTCATAAATAATTTATGATAAAAATGAGTTATTTTGATTGCATTAACATTATTTAGAAAACAAAAACCATCACCTCGTATAAATTGATTTGTGGTGTTGGTGTCTTGCTCCATGGATGGATGATCCTTGTTTTCTGATGGGTCTCCCCGTTTTTTGGAGCTAGCCTATACATTGGTGGGTTGATGCTTTGATCTAAATTAATTTAAAAAAATACTAAAATATCAAAACAATATTATTTTTTTAAAAAAAAATATTTGGTTTTAACCATTTCAATCAAATTATAGATTAATATGCTAGGTCAACCAAATCAAATTATAAATTGATAATTTTTTTTTAACACTTGGTTTAGAGAATTGGTTAGTGGGGTTCTAAATTGATCAGCAAAATTTATAGCGTGTTTGAGAGTGGTTACAGTTGCTTTTCAAAGTGTTTTTTACTTAAAAATATATAAAAATAATATTTTTATTATTATTTTTTAAAAATTATTTTTAAAATTAGTACATCAAAATGATCTAAAAATATTTAAAAAAATATTAATTTAAAATAAATAAAAATTAATTTTTTTAAAAAATACTTTTAAAACATAAAACCAAAAAAATCTTAATAGGATCGATTCATTCACTCACGTGAACAAAAGTTTCGGAGTTCCACACACGTACAATCTTGTCTTTTAATTTTGAAATCCCAAGGAATGTTCTCGTTTACTTTTTTGCCCGCAAAGCTAATTAGGTTTCACATGTTGCTTTATTAGGCCATAACGTTTACTTTTTTGCCCACAAAGCTAATTAGGTTTCACATGTTGGATTATTAGGCCATAAAAGTTCTGTTAATTATTATATTTAATTAGGTTTTTAGGCAGTTTACATTGATTAAAATCTCCCCGTGACAATTAATTAATAGAGACTAGAACGTTCTATCATTATTTTGTTGATTATGTGAAGAAAGAGTCCCCTCCCAAGAGTCGTAAAGCCAACATCTGAGGGGTTAATTTTCTTCTTGTAGACATTCAATCACATGCCCACATCCTTTTGGAAAGTGATCAAACAAAATCCCCGATGATAATTAATTGAATAAAACAACGGATAATAACATAGAGTTGAATCATATCTGAGGTGAATAAATAAAGCATTTATTAAGAAATTCTAATATACACATGAAGTAATTAATAATATTTAACCTTGAGGGGTGTAGCTCAACTGGTCAGACTCTGGGTTTGTTCTCTAGAGATCACCAATTCGAGTCTCACAAACCTTGGGGCCACTGAAGGCTTATATGATCGTTAATTTCAGGGCTCGTGGGATTAATCGAGGTGCGCGCAAGCTGGCCCGGACACCCATGTTAATCTAAAAAAAAATTGATACGAGATGAAAAAAACTGGGAAGTTTTTTTTAAAAAATAAGTGAGTATAATTCTCTTTTTCCTTCCAATATTTATCTTATCATTTAAATTGAGTTCATAAAGTAAAAATTATTAGTTATTTATTGAATGTTTCAAAAATATTTTGCCTTTAATTTGTCTAATTATTTTATCTTTTTTACTTGAAAAAAAAAACCTCTCATGCTGATGATTGATGAGATGTAATGGATAACAAACATTATAATATATCAATGTAGGTGGATCAAAAAAGAATGTAGCTCATACTGGAGTCTGCACCATTAAGCCATCTTTATTGGTATTAAATTAATTAATTAATTAATTAATTGCAAAGAATGTAGTTTGTGGAGGAGCGGCCTACAACCTTTCGGCCGAGTGTCATACCAAACCCTCTGTTGAAAGTAACCTATCTCGAGTTTATTTCTAGCTTGTTATTGTGTTTTTTTAAAAAATAATTTTTTTATTTTATATTTTAAATTAATTTTTTTAATTTTTTTAAATTATTTTGATGTACTGATATCAAAAATAATTTTTAAAAAATAAAAAATATATAATTTTGATATATTTCCGAGCTAAAAGTATTTTGAAAAATAACCGCTATCACACGTACAAACACCCTTTTAATGTGATTGGCATGAAAAAATATTGAATTAATATTTTTAATTATTTTCAATAATTTTAATTTATTGATCTCAAAAATATATTTTAATATATTTTCAAACAAAAAAACACTTTATATCATAATA
>Ga0307515_10014376_pt1 | contig 14681 bp, 11 predicted proteins | sample 17_EM_MG_FD_194513 | JGI IMG/M metagenome (GOLD analysis project Ga0307515, IMG submission 194513) | Populus trichocarpa ectomycorrhiza microbial communities from riparian zone in the Pacific Northwest, United States - 17_EM | ecosystem: Host-associated > Plants > Roots > Unclassified | place... | reverse complement strand
CCGGCCCCTGCACCGGCCCGAACGCGGACGCCTCGCCGGTAGCCCACGGATCAACGGGCTCGGCATAACGCGGCGCCGGGCTCGTCGGCGCGTTCGGTGGCTTGCTGGGACGCGTGACCGCTTTGGGCGGATGAGCCCGGTCGGCGGGCTGTTGCGGCCACGGCCCCGGCCATTCGGAACGCGCCCCGCCGGGCTCGGGCGCTACCACAGCCTGCCCCTGCCCAGCCGGAGCGCCCGACACGGCCGGAGGCGTCGCCGGGAGTCCTCGGACCGGATCAGCGGACTGCGGAGCACCAAATACGCCTGGAGGCACTGCATCCTGCGCGGGCGAGCCGCTCGCCGGATCGGTCACACGGCTGCCCGGCGGCGCCGGAATTGCCCGAGCCGTGGCGGCCATCGATCCGGCAACGGCTGGTCGCTGATCAGGGCCATCGAACACGGCAGTATGGCCAGATATATCAGTAGAAAATAGGTCGGAATCGCCTAGCACTGCTTCTGTCTCCGGCAGCGCGGCTTCTGCTTCCGTTGCCGGCAGATCGGCGGTCACCGGCCCTGCGGCTACCGCCACCTGCTGGCCCTCGCCCCGCCGCGCGGCGGGGGCCGCACCGCCGGTCACGGCCACGATCGCGCCCTCGGCGACCGGGAGTTCGGGTTGCTCGAGGACCGTCGGGGAGATGCCGAGCTCGCTGTGCAGCAGGCGGGCGACCAGCGGCACCCGCGACGAACCGCCGACCAGGAAGAGGCCGGCCAGCTCGCCCGGCGTCAATCCCGCGGCCCTGATCACCGCGGCGGCCTCAGCGACGCCACGGCGGATCAGCGGCCCCGCGGCAGCCTCCAGTTCCTCGCGGGTCAACTGCACCGCGTGCTCAACGCCCGGGACCGTGACCGGGGCGAAAGCCGCCCGGGACAACATCTCCTTGGCGCCGCGAACGTCCTCCCAGAACTGCCGGCGCGCCCGCCACTGCGCGAGCGTCACCGGCTCGGTCAGCGCCTGCCAGGCCTGCGGTTCCGCCCCGGCCAGCGACTTGCCAAGATGGTCGACCAGCGCCGCATCCAGGTCGAGGCCGCCGAGGTCGTCCGCGCCGCCGGACGCCGCCACCACATAGCGGGGCCGGCCATCCGCCGCAAAACCCTCGTTACGGACGACCGCGACGTCGAGCGTGCCGCCGCCGAAGTCGAAGACGGCCAGGGCCGAGCCGACCGGCACCGGCCGGCGCAGCACATCGGCGAAGTATCGCGCCGCGGCGACGGGCTCGGGCAGCAACTGGGTCTCGCGCGGCCAGCCGGATTTGGCGATCGCCTCGACCAGCACCTCGCGCCGCGGTTCTCCCCAGGAGGCCGGGTAGGTCAGCACGGCCGGCGCGAGGAAGCCGGCGATCGCGACCGTCTCCCGGGCGACGGCACCGAGCAGGGCGGCGAGCAGATGCGCGACAGGCACCTCGGCGCCGCCGAGCAGCACCGTGCGATCGTCGACGCGCCGCTTCGGATTGGGCTCGAACCGCCCCGGCTCGGCGAACCCGAGCCGCAGCGCATCCCGCCCCACATGCAGTCGCCCAGTCGTGTCGAGATAGCCGGCCGACGGCAGCAGCGGCTGCCCGTCGAAAAGCACCGGCCGGGTACGCCCATCCGGCCAGCGCAGCATGGCAACCGTGTGCGATGTTCCCAGGTCAACACCAAGCACGAAGCCGTCGCCCGGCCGAGCATCCGGTCCGGTCATCGAGCCCTCCCCCAGCCGACCACCCGGCCCGTCATGTTACGTCCCGGGCACGACTCTGCCGTAGTCACGACGTCACAGCTCAGCCACATCCCCGCACCCGGCTCAACCACGCAGCAAAGCGCCGCCCCACCGCCGCATGCGGCGGTGGGGCGGCGCAAGCCGAACAGGTCAGCTGTAGATGCGGCGCCGGGCGACCTCCGCCAGGGTGACCGCGGCGGCCACGCTAGCGTTCAAGGACTCCACGGTGGAGGCCATCGGGATGCTCACCCGCAGGTCGCATGTCTCGCCGACCAGGCGAGACAGGCCGCGGCCCTCCGAGCCAACCACCACCAGCAGCGGGCCGATCGCCGCTTCGAGCTGATACAGGTCGGTTTCGCCATCCGCGTCCAGGCCGATCGCCGTGAAGCCGGCCTGCTGACACGCCTTGATCGAACGGGTCAGGTTGACCACCTGGGACACCGGCACCCGGGCCGCCGCGCCCGCGCTGGTGCGCCACGCCGTCGGGGTGATGCCGGCCGCCCGACGTTCCATCATGAAGACGCCGTGGCCGCCGAACGCCGCCACCGAACGGATCACCGCGCCGACGTTGCGCGGGTCGGTCACTCCGTCGAGGGCCACCAGCAGCGGGGCCGTCTGCTCCAGCGACGCCGCGATCAGGTCGTCGAAGTTTTCGTACGCGAACGGTGGCACCTGCAGCCCGACGCCCTGGTGCAGGACGCCGCCGGTCATCCGGTCGAGCTCGGCCCGCGGTACCTCCAGGATCGGGATGCCCCGGTCGCCCGCGGTCCGGGCAATCTCGGTGATCCGCTCGTCGATGTCGATCCCCTGCGCGACATACAGCGCGGTGGCCGGAATGGCCGCGCGCAGCGCCTCGACCACCGGGTTACGCCCGAGCAGCAGCTCGGGGCCTTCCCTGGTCGGGTTGGACCGACGGCCGGGCGCGACCCGTGGGCCGCTGCGTTGGGGCTGCTGGCGGCCGTTGCGCTGCTGGGCGGGCCGGCCGGTGCCCCGGCCGCCGCCGCGACCCCAGGTGGTGTCCTTGGTGCCGGGCATGCCGACCTTGGGCGCGCGGCCCTCGGCCGCCGCCGCTTTGCGCTCCTTGTCCTGCTTACGGGCCGTCTTCTCGGGCAGCTTCTCGGTACCCGAGTAGCCCTTGTGCCACGGCCGCTCGTCGGCCGGCAGTGTCTTGCCACGCCCTTTGAGGCCGGAACTGGAGCGGTTCTTGCCGCCCGAGCCTGCGGCCGCGCCCTTCTTGGCCGTCACCCGCCGACTCTTGTTGAACGAATTGCCCGGCATTAGTGCTGTTCTCCTACCGTCCAGCGCGGCCCGGCCGGAGTGTCCTCCACCTGAACTCCCGCGTTCTTGAGCTGGTCGCGCACCGAGTCGGCGGCCGCCCAGTCCTTGCGTGTCCGGGCCTGCGCCCGCTGCTCAAGCGCGAGCGCCACCAGGGAGTCGACGATCGGCTTGAGATCGCCACCAGTCTCCCCGCCACCCCACGCCCCGTCCAATGGATCAAGACCAAGGACCCCAAGCATGGCGCGTACGGCGGTCAGCGCCGCCCGTACACCGGTCTCGTCGTTGGCGGCCAGGGCCGTGTTGCCCTCGCGGATCGTGTCGTGCACAACCGCGAGCGCCGCCGACGTGTTGAGGTCGTCGTTCATCGCGGCGGCGAACTCCGCCGGCACGTCCCCGGACTGGCCTGGACCGACGCCCTCGACGGCCCGCTGCACGAACCCTTCGATCCGCCGATACGCCACCGCCGCCTCGCGCAGCGCCTCGTCGGAGTAGTCGATCCGGGACCGGTAGTGCGGCGTGCCCAGGTAGTAGCGCAGCTCGACCGGGCGGATGCCCATCGACAGCACCTTGTCGAGGTCGATGACGTTACCCAGCGACTTGCTCATCTTGGCCTCGCCGAGGTTGAGCAGCGCGTGGTGCACCCAGTACCGCGCGAACGGCAGCCCGGCCGACTTGGACTGGGCGATCTCGTTCTCGTGGTGCGGGAAGGTCAGATCGAGCCCGCCGCCGTGGATGTCGAACTCGGCGCCGAGGTAGCGCCGGGCCATCGCGGAGCACTCGATGTGCCAGCCCGGGCGGCCCCGACCCCACGGCGACGGCCAGGACGCGTCGGTGGGCTCGCCGTCCTTCACACCCTTCCACAGCGCGAAGTCGCGATAGTCGCGCTTGTCGGGCTCGCCACCGTCGGCCGGCTTGCGCATGTCGGCCGGATTCTGCCCGGAGAGCGCGCCGTATTGCGGGTAGGACGGGACGTCGAAATAGACGTCACCGCAGCCGGCCGGATAGGCGTGACCGGCGTCGATCAGCTCGCCGATCAGCTCGTGCATGTCCGGGATGTGACCGGTGGCCAGCGGCTCGTAGGTCGGCGGAAGCACATTGAGCGCCCGGTAGTTGGCCTCGAGTACCCGAGCGTTCTCATACGCGATCGCCCAGAACGGCCGGCCCTGCTCGGCCGACTTGTCGAGGATCTTGTCGTCCACATCGGTAAGGTTGCGGATGAAGGTCACCTCGAACCCGGTGTGCAGCAGCCAGCGCCGCAGCACGTCATAGTTGACGCCGCTGCGCAGGTGGCCGATGTGCGGGATCGACTGCACGGTGAGGCCACACAGGTAGACACCGACCTGACCGGGCGTCATCGGGACGAAGTCCCGGACGGATCTAGTCGCGGTGTCATGCAAGCGAAGCGTCACCGTACAAGGGTACCGACCTCGGCGAACGAATAGCCTCCCGCCCGAGCGCCTGTGGACAGCAGGTTATCCACAGCCCCATCCACAGGCAAAACAACACCCTTCTACGGCCCGGATGCTAGACCCATGCCGGTCGTGCCCACTCCTCCAGCCGTACTCGTGGATCAGGTTTTCCGCGGCACCGCGGCCGTCCGCCGTGGCCTGCTCACCAAGGCCCAACTACGAAGCCGGGCCTGGCGGCACATCCGTCACGATGTGTACGCCGACGCCCGGCTTGCCTGCGACCACGAGCTCGCCTGCCGGGCCGTTCGGCTCCGACTGCCCGAGGGCACGACGTTCGCCGGCCTGTCGGCCGCGTACCTGCACGGCGTCGAGCACGCGGCCGAGTTCGGCGACGAGGTCCACGTTATTAGCCCGACCTCCGTGCGGCTCGGCGTGCAGCGGAGGCTCCGGGTGCATCACCTGGACCTTCCCCCAGCGGAGATCCTGACCGGGGTCGGCCTGCCGCGGACAACCGCCGCGAGAACGGCCTGGGACATCGCGACGTGGTCCGACCCGATCGACTCGGTACCGGTCCTGGACACCCTTCTGGGTCGGAGGTTGGTCTCCGCAGCCGAGTTGAACGCCATATCCCGCCGACACGCGGGCCACCGCGGATGGCGGCGCGCGGAACGCGCCTTCGGCCTCACCGATCCGGGCGCCCAGTCGCCGCCGGAGTCAATACTGCGGGTCCGGCTCGTCCTAGCCGGGCTGCCCGCGCCCGTCGCCCAATGCCCGATCCGGATCACCCCTGGAGTCGTGCTGCACCCCGACCTCGCTTGGGAGGAATGGCAGGTAGCGGTCGAGTACGACGGACATTGGCACGCGGACGCCGAGCAACTTCACCGCGACCGCCGCAGGCTAAACCAGCTCATAGCCGCCGGCTGGACAATCCTGCACGTAACAAGCCGACGCCTCAATTCAGACTTTCCAGCCCTAACCCGCGAAATCAAAGCCGCCCTCTCCGCCAAAGGCTGGCGCCCAGGCCCGAGAGGCCAGGATCAAGGAAAGTGATGCCTCCCGCGCTGATGAAGCCTCACTATTCTTGATATTGAGTTGATCATGGCGGGGCGGGGCGGGGCGGGGCGGGGCGGACGACCGGGGAGTTAGGGCCTGGTCATGCGGAGGACGTCTAGGGCTTCGTCTAGTTGGGCCTCGGTTAGGGTGCCGTTGGCGAGGTGGCCTCGTTCGATCACGACCTGTTTGATGGTGTTGCCCGTGGCCAGGGCCTGCTTCGCGATCTTGGCAGCCTCGTCGTAGCCGAGGTAGCGGTTGAGGGGCGTCACGATCGACGGCGAGCCCTCCGCGTACGCCCGGGTCACCTCGAGATCCGGGACGAGGCCGTCGATGCACTTGTCCGCGAGCACCCGGGACGCGGCGGCCAGCAAACGGATCGACTCGAGCAGGTTGCGGGCCATCACCGGGAGCATCACGTTGAGCTCGAAATCACCCTGGGTGCCGGCGAAGGCAACCGCGGCGTCGTTGCCGATCACCTGGGCGCAGACCTGGCGGACCGCCTCGGGCACCACCGGGTTCACCTTGCCCGGCATGATCGAGGAGCCGGGCTGCAGGTCGGGCAGCCGCAGCTCGCGCAGGCCGGCCCGCGGCCCCGAGCCCATCCAGCGGATGTCGTTGACCACCTTGTAGAGGCTGACCGCGACGACCCGGACCTGGCCGGACGCCTCGACCAGCGCGTCGCGCGCGCCCTGCGCCTCGAAGTGGTTGCGCGCCTCGCTCAAGGGCAGACCGGTCACCTCTTTCAAGACCGCGATCACGGCCGGGGCGAAGCCGGGCGGCGTGTTCACCCCCGTGCCCACGGCGGTGCCGCCGAGCGGGAGCTCCGCGAGCCGCGGCAGCGTGTCGGTGAGCCGGTCGATGCCGTTCTGCACCTGCGCGGCGTACCCGGAGAACTCCTGACCCAGGGTGACCGGGGTGGCGTCCATCAGATGCGTACGCCCGGATTTGACCACTTGCGACCAGTCGGCGGCCTTTGCACTCAGCGCGACCACCAGGTGGTCCAGCGCCGGGATCAGGTTGCTGGTCAGCGCCTCGGTGGCGGCCAGGTGGATCGACGACGGAAAGACGTCGTTGCTCGACTGGGAGGCGTTGACGTGGTCGTTCGGGTGCACCGCTCGGCCCAGCTCGCGGGTGGCCAGGGTGGCGATGACCTCGTTCGCGTTCATGTTCGACGAGGTGCCCGAGCCGGTCTGGAAGACGTCGATCGGGAACTGGTCGTCGTGGCTACCGTCCACGACCTGCGCCGCCGCGTTCGTGATCGCCTTGGCCAGGTCGTCGTCCAGGACGCCCAGCTCCGCGTTCACCCGGGCGGCCGCGCCCTTGATCCGGGCCAGCGCCCGGATGTGCGAGGACTCCAGCCCGCGCCCCGAGATCGGGAAATTTTCCACCGCCCGCTGCGTCTGCGCCCGCCACAACGCCGCGGCCGGGACCCGGACCTCGCCCATGGTGTCGCGCTCGATGCGGTAGCCGCTCTGCTCAGTCGTCACCCGTCCATCCTGCTCCCGCGACCGGGCTCCCGCAGTAGATCCAGGTCACTCACCCGCCCCTCGGCCAGCAGGCGGGCGAAGGCCGTGGCGTCCAGGTCGTCCGGGCCGGCCTCGATGCCGTAGCCGGCCGGGTCGGTCAGGATCGCGGCCCGCGGCAGGGCGCGGCGCAGCCGGGAAATGCAGGTCTGCAGTTGGCCGCGCGCGGTGATCGGCGGGCGGCCGTCCCAGACCGCCTCGATCAGTTCCTCGACGCCGACAATCCGGCCCGTGTGCAGCAACAGCATGGCGAGCACCACCCGGTCGCGGCCGGCCGTGATCGCCGCTTCCGCCAACCCGTCGCTGACCTGCAACGGTCCGAGGATGCGAAAACGCATTTATCCCCCTCGTCCGGCGCCTGATCCGGATCGACGATAGTCCGCGCGCTCTCCGCCGTGAGAGCGGATTGACAGTGGAACGAGAGCGGCGCCAGCAACTCTGGTATCTACGTCGCCTCACCTCGGATGATTTCCGGATCGCCCCAACGCGGTGCGGCGGCCGTCAACGGGGGTGTGCAGCCTGTCCGCAAAGTCGCGGATGGGCTGTTCGCGTTCCATCGATAGATGATTCGGTTGGACGCCGTCACAGGCGGAACGTATGGTCCCGAGAGTTCGCACGCCCTCTACGAACAGGATTCCTTTCTCATGCGACGCGCCATCCTGGCCCTAACCTTCGGCAGCCTGTTGTTCGCCAGCGCCGCCTGCGGCGACAGCGCGGACAGCCCCACCGCGGCCGCCCCGGCCACGTCGAGCGTCGTCTCGGCGGTGCCGAGCAGCCCGGCTGCCGACTACTCCGCGGACACCAAGCAGGTCTGCGGCAAGGTGGAGAAGATCCTCACCGATGACATCAACGGGTTCGCCACCGAGCTCGGCAAGATGATCGCGTACAAGGAGGCCAAGCAGACCTCGGCCGCCGCCACCGCGCGGGAGGCCGCGGGCAAGGAATTGAAGAGCGTCGCCGCCTCGATCAAGAAAACCACAGCGGCCGCGCAAGATCCGAAGCTGCGGACGGCCGGCGCGGAGTCCGCCGCGGAGATCGTGAAAACCGCGGAAGACGACAAGTTCTTCAGCGACATCAAGAGCACAACAAACATGGAGAAGGTCGTCGAAGCCAAGTTCGAGGCGTGGTTCGTTCCCCTCGGCGAGTTCTGCGCATAACGGAAAACACCACCCGCCCCAGATGCCAAGATCTCGGCGTCGGGGGCGGGCGACTTCGGCAATACGCAGGTTAGGACCTTGTGCCTATCTGGAGGACGCTCTTTGGGCGGGTTACCTCGGCGAAGAAGTCGTTGCCCTTGTCGTCGACCACGATGAAGGCCGGGAAGTCCTCGACCTCGATCTTCCAGACCGCCTCCATGCCGAGTTCCGGATACTCGAGCACTTCGACGTGGCGGATGCAGTCCTGGGCGAGCCGGGCCGCGGGGCCGCCGATCGAGCCGAGGTAGAAGCCGCCGTAGCTCTGGCACGCGCGGGTGACCTGGCCCGACCGGTTGCCCTTGGCGAGCATGACCAGGGAGCCGCCGGCGGCTTGGAACTTCTCGACGTAGGCGTCCATCCGGCCGGCGGTGGTCGGCCCGAACGAGCCAGAGGCGTAGCCCTCGGGGGTCTTGGCCGGCCCGGCGTAGTAGACGGCGTGCTCGCGCAGGTACTGCGGCATTGGCTCGCCCGCGTCGAGGCGCTCGGCGATCTTCGCGTGCGCGATGTCCCGGGCGACGACGAGCGGGCCGCTCAGCGACAGCCGGGTCTTGACCGGATATTTCGCGAGCTGCGCCCGGATCAGTTCCATCGGCTGGTTCAGGTCGACGCGGACGACCTCTTCCTCGGCCAGTTCCACCTCCGGCAGGAACCGGGCCGGGTCGGTTTCCAGGCGTTCGAGCCAGACGCCCGACGGCGTGATCTTCGCGACCGCCTGGCGATCGGCCGAGCAGGACACCGCGATCGCGACCGGGCAGGACGCGCCGTGCCGGGGCAGCCGGATGACGCGTACGTCGTGGCAGAAGTAGCGGCCGCCGAACTGCGCGCCGATGCCGAAGTCGCGGGTCAGCTCGAGCACCGCGGCTTCCAACTCCACGTCGCGGAAGCCGTGCGCGGCCATCGAGCCAGCCCGGGGCAGATTGTCCAGATACTTCGCGCTGGCCAGCTTGGCGGTCTTGAGCGCGTACTCGGCGCTGGTGCCGCCGATGACGATGGCCAGGTGGTAGGGCGGGCAGGCCGAGGTGCCGATCAGGCGCAGCTTCTCGTCCAGGAATTCCATCATGCGCGCCGGGTTGAGCAGCGCCTTCGTCTCCTGGTACAGGTACGACTTGTTCGCCGAGCCGCCGCCCTTGGCCATGAACAGGAACTTGTACGCGTCCGGGTGGCCGCCCGGGTCCTCGGCGTAGAGCTCGATCTGCGCCGGCAGGTTCGAGCCGGTGTTCTTCTCGTCCCACATCGTCAGCGGCGCGAGCTGCGAATACCGCAGGTTCAGCCGGGTGTACGCCTGGTAGACGCCCTCGGCGATGGCCGCCTCGTCCAGCCCGTCGGTGAGCACATGCCGGCCGCGCTTGCCCATCACGATCGCGGTGCCGGTGTCCTGGCACATCGGCAGCACCCCGCCGGCCGCGATGTTCGCGTTGCGCAACAGGTCGAGGGCGACAAACCGGTCGTTCGGCGAGGCCTTCGGATCGTCGATGATGGACCGCAGCTGCGCCAGGTGGGCCGGCCGCAGATAGTGCGCGATGTCGTGCATCGCCTCCGCGGTGAGCTGGGTCAGCACCGAGGACTCGACGGTGAGGAAACGGCGACCGCCCGGCCCGTTCACCACATCGACGCCCTCGTCCGTGACCAGGCGGTACTCGGTCAGGTCGGAACCTGCCGGCAGCAGCGGCGAGTACGAGAAAGCGGCGGCTCTGCTCATGAGCGGCAACTCTAGGCCAGCTCCTGCACAAGGTGCGAACCGCTCCGGTCACGCCCGGATACCGGTTGGATCACTTGTGCCGGATCACCGCGCCGTCGACACCCCGAACGGCAGGTAGGCCATGTCCCGCCCGGAGACGAGGATCATCGCCCCCGGTCCGGCCGCGAAGACCGTGGCGCTGGTCTTGGCCTCGGTCAACACCGAACCGTTGTTCGGGTTGAGCGCCGTGACCCGGTCCGGCTTGCTGTCCGTGATCACGACTGCCCAAGGGGTCAGCGCGGCTTGCCCCTTCGTGCTGACCGAGCGCCGCCAGCCGGGGGCTCCGGTGAACGACCGGCCGGTCAACGACGTGCCGTCGGCGCTGCGGAGCACGGCGTTCGCGTCGTTGACCGCGAGCACCCGCTGGTCCTTGCCGCCGCGCCAGAGGAGGCGACCGTCGTGCGCGGCGAGCAGCTCCGGCCGGCCGATCGGGTCGACGCCGAGCACCACGTCGGAGCCGCCGGCCGGGTCGCGGTCCTGCTTGCACGACGAGCCGTTGCCCGCCGTACGCAGATTGAGCCCGGCGCGCGACCAGACCGTCTGGTTCGACGCCGGCGAGTTGGCGACGACGCCGTAGTAGCAGGTGCCATCGCGAGCGTCGCCGGTCACCGTGAGCACCCGTCCGCCGGCCACCGCGATCCGCTGGTTGCCGGCCGGGGTGGCGGTCTGCACGACCTTGCCCTGCGCGGTGTTCACGATGCGCACCTTGTTTTCGTCCGGCAGTCCGATCAGGCTCGGCATCTGCGCCGGGCCGGCGACCTGCGAGTTCACCCGGTTGGCGGTCAGCGGCTTAGTGTCCGGTAGATCCGGATTGTCGGCGCTGAGCTTGAACCCGATCCCCGGCGCCGGCACCGTCCACAATGGCTGGGTCCCGCGCGGGTCCCAGGCGGTCAACTCGCAGTCATTGCCCTTCGCACAATGCAAATCCAAGATCCCATTTGTGTACGTCCAGACCCCCGTGGCCGTGGTGTCCACCCGCCGCACCTGTCCCGTACGCGGGTCAAGCACTTGATAGCCCTTGGTCAGCAGCCGGCCCACGACGACGACCGCATCCGCCTCGCCGCCCGCCACCGCCGCCCAGTCCGCGTCGGATTTCCACAGCTTCACCCCGGCGCCGACCCCGTACGCCTCGACCGAGGTCCGGTATTCGACGATGACCGCGCCGCCCGCGATCGTCACACTCTGCGGGGTGCCGCCAAGCGAAAGCTGCCACTGCGCGACACCCGGTGCGATCGGGTCACTGGTGTCGATCCAGCTCCAGATCTTCGGGAACGGATTCCAGACACCGGTGGTGGCCAAGACAACGAGGACCACGCCGATGGAGACGGCGTAGCCCTTCCATCCCGGGCTGCCGGAGGCCACAGGACACGGTAACGAGATCGACAGGCCCTTCCGGTCAGGACGATCTGCCCGTGTCGATCTGTTTTGCGGGGTTCTGCGCAGCGGCCTGCACCAGGGGCAGCACCCGGTACGGGATCAGTTCGGCCAGCGCGATGATCGTCGAGCACCGGACGATGCCCTCGTAGCCGACGATCTGGTCGATCACCCGTTGCAGGTCGGCGTTGGAACGGGCGACGATCCGGCAGACCACGTCCCCGGCGCCGGTGATCGTGTGCGCCTCGAGCACCTCGGGGATGGCGGCCAGGTGCGCGGCGACGGCGGAGTGGCCGTACCGCTGACTGATCTCCAAGGTCACGAAGCTCGTCACGCCGAAGCCGATGGCCACCGGCGACACATCCGGGCCGAAGCTCTTGATCGCTCCGCGGGTGATCAGCTTGTCGAGCCGGGCCTGGACCGTGCCGCGCGCGACCGCCAGCCGCCGCGACAACTCCAGCACGCCGATCCGCGGCTCCTCGTCGAGCAGGGTAAGTAGCTTGGCGTCGAGGGCATCGAGCTGTACATCTTGTTCAACCATGGTGGCTAGTGATGGTACCAATTGCACAGACTGACCAGCGCAAAACGCGCCGGTTGCCCAGCTGCGAAATGGGGACGAGCATCCCGGCATGACGCAGATGATGGAGCAGACCACGGCAACCAACGACGTCTTTCCGGTCAAGGGCGTCGACTACCTCCAGTTCCTCGTGGGCAACGCCAAACAGGCCGCCCACTACTACTCGACCGCCTTCGGGATGACCTGCGTGGCATATCGCGGGCCGGAGCACGGCTTCCGCGACCACGCCGAGTACGTCCTGGTCAGCGGCTCGGCCCGATTCCTGATCACGGGTGCGGTGCATCCGGAAGCGCCCGCCGCCGCCCACGTCGCGGCGCACAGCGACGGCATCCACGACATCGCCCTCAACGTGCCCGACGTCGACAAGGCCTTCACACACGCCATCTCGGCGGGCGCGCAGCCGGTCCTCGAGCCGCACGACATCACGGACGAGCACGGCACGGTCCGGATCGCGGCGATCGCCACCTACGGCGACACCGTGCACTCGCTGATCGACCGCTCCCGCTACACCGGCCCCTTCCTGCCCGGCTTCACCGCCCGCGGGCCGATCATCGACCGGGGGCCCGCCATCGAGGCCGGCCTGCAGCCCAAGCGCTACTTCCAGGCCGTCGACCACGTGGTCGGCAACGTCGAGCTCGGCAAAATGGACGAGTGGGTAGAGTTCTACCGGCGCGTCATGGGCTTTACGAACATGGCGGAGTTCATCGGCGACGACATCGCCACGGACTACTCGGCGCTGATGTCGAAGGTCGTCGCGGACGGCACCCGCAAGGTCAAGTTCCCGCTGAACGAGCCGGCCATCTCCGTCCGCAAGTCACAGATCGACGAGTACCTCGAGTTCTACGGCGGCCCCGGCGCGCAGCACGTCGCGGTGGCCACCAACGACATCCTGGCCAGCGTCGACGCGATGCGCGCGGCCGGGCTGGAGTTCCTCGACACGCCCGACTCGTACTACGACGACCCCGAGTTGCGGGCCCGGATCGGCCAGGTCCGGGTGCCGATCGAGGAGCTGAAGAAGCGCTCGATCCTGGTCGACCGGGACGAGGACGGGTACCTGTTGCAGATCTTCACCCGGCCGGTCCAGGACCGCCCGACGGTCTTCTTCGAGCTGATCGAACGGCACGGGTCGCTCGGCTTCGGCAAGGGCAACTTCAAGGCACTCTTCGAGGCCATCGAGCGGGAACAAGAATTGCGCGGCAACCTGTAACACTGTCTGCGTGACGCAACCACCCCAGCAGCCGGCGGTACCGGCCAGGGGTCCCTACTACGGGCCCCCGCCAGCCGGGTACTACGGGCCGCCGCCCGGCTACCCGGCCTACCTGCCGCCGCCGCCCGCCCTCAGCCCGGCCGGCGTGCCGCTGGCCGACTTCGGCTCGCGGCTCCTCGCGGCGATCATCGACGGCGCCATCGCCGGCGGGGTCTCGCTGGTCGTCGCATTTCCCGTGGCCTTCATCTTCATCTTCAGCCGGATGAACGACGTCATCGCAACCGACCCGTACACGGGCGAACCGGATTCATCGGTGTTCTTCACCGACTTCTTCCTGCCGGTCCTACTGTTCGAGCTCGGCCTGGTGGGCTTCATGCTGGTGCTCTACTACGTCTACCACGTCGAGATGCTGTTCCGGTCCGGCCAGACCTTGGGCAAGAAGATCATGAAGATCCGCATCGTTCCGATCGATCCGTCCGCCACCCTGACCAGGGGCATGGCGACGAAGCGGTACCTGATCGAGTTCCCGGCTGCCATGTTAGTGCCGTTCTTCAGCTATCTGGACGGCCTGTGGCAACTGTGGGACAAGCCTTACCAGCAGACCCTGCACGACAAGGTCGCCCGGACTGTGGTCATTAAGGTTTTCCCATGAGCTCGCTGCCCGAGGGTTGGTACAAGGACCCGGCCGATCCGTCCACCCAGCGCTGGTGGGACGGCGAGGGCTGGCTCGGCAAGGCGATTCCAGCCGACCAGACGCCACCCGACGGGCCGCCGCCCGCCGAGGAGCCCGAGCCGTCCGCGCCGTCCGCGCCTGCCACCGCCCCGCCCGCCGCCGAACCGCCCGCCATTGGGCCCTCCGCCGCCGGGCCGTCCGTGCCCCCGTCACCGCCCGGCTGGCAACCGCCGCCCGGCTATCAGGCCCCACCCGGTTATCAGCCCCCGCCCGGCTGGCAGGCTCCGCCCGGGTCGCCGGCATCGCCCGGGTCGGAGCCGGTGCTCGGGCCGGAGTTGCCGGGCGGGCAGCTACCGCCGCAGGCTTGGCAGCCGCCCGTGCAGGGCTGGGGCCCGCCGCCCGGCTGGATACCCACGCCGCAGGGCTGGCAGCCGCCGCCCGGCTGGGTGCCGCCGCCCGGCTGGGTGCCGCCGCCCGGCTCCTACGCGTACCCCTATGTGCCGCAGGTCCGGCCGCACGGCTTCGCCCTGGCCGGGCTCGGCCGGCGGCTGGTCGCCCGGCTCGTCGACGTCTTCGCCGTGCTGCTCCTCAACGTGTTCGTGAACGGCTGGTTCGCGTACCAATGGTGGCTTGAGGTTGGGCCGATCTTCCGGCAGTCGATGCAGGATCCGTTCGGCACGGTCGAGCAGCCGTCCCCGCGGTCCGACTACCTGATCCTGACCATGCTGTTCGTGGCCACCGCCCTCTGGTTCGCCTACGAGGTGCCGGCCCTGGCCAACAGCGGACAAACCCTGGGCAAGCGGCTCCTGCAGGTGAAGGTCTTCCGGTTGGAGAACACCGACCAGATCGGGTTCGGCCGGGCGTTCCGGCGCTGGGCCCGGCTCGGCCTGTGGACGCCGGCCTGGAGTTGCTACGGCT
>Ga0307515_10014375_pt1 | contig 14681 bp, 12 predicted proteins | sample 17_EM_MG_FD_194513 | JGI IMG/M metagenome (GOLD analysis project Ga0307515, IMG submission 194513) | Populus trichocarpa ectomycorrhiza microbial communities from riparian zone in the Pacific Northwest, United States - 17_EM | ecosystem: Host-associated > Plants > Roots > Unclassified | place... | reverse complement strand
GATGCCGGGCTTGGCGGCCGCGCCCTGGGCCTGGGCGCGCTGGCAGTCGCGGCGCGGTGCGGCTCTCGCACCGGCGCAGGTCGCGGTGCTGGGCTTTCGCGTCGCCGGTACCGCGCTGGTCATCGCGTCGGGCTGGGCGCTGACGCACGGGATCTGGCAGCGCATCGCGGCCTGGTGCGCGATTTAGGACAAGCCCTCGACTCGCAAGTCACGCAGTCCCTCAAGGGCATGGTTGCTCGACCGTTCAGCCTCACGGCCATCACGAGAATCGCACGCGTTACGTGTACCTGTCAGTTCTTACAGCTGGTGGCGCATGTCGAATGCGCCCAGACTCAGAGTCGCCAGCGCTGTTGATGCCGTCCAGGGAACCTCGTCCGTGACTTGGTCCCCGATGACGGGCCGACAGGTCGGCCAGGGGGCGAACAATGACAACAATCGCGACACTTGCGTCCGGACCAACTCTCGGCAGCCGCTGCTTTAGCCGGCAACGGGCGTGGCCGTGAAGGACACCAGCGCGAACGGCGCCCCAGCAGCGCCCACATTGGACCTGCTGGCCCGCGCCTTCAACGCGGCCCCGAACGGCTTTGTGCTGGTGGACGCTGCGGGCCGAATCGTCGCGGCGAACGCCGAGCTGCATCGCATGTTCGGCTACGAGTTGGACAGCCTCGTCGGCAAAGCGGTGGAAACGCTGTTGCCCGAGGCGCTGCGCAGCATGCACATCGGCTTGCGCACGGGATTCTTCGAGCATCCCGAACTGAGGCCCATGGGTGCCGGTCGCGTGCTCCATGCACGCCGCGCCGACGGCCACGAATTCCCCGTCGAGATCGGTCTCAACCCCTTGTCGGGGCCTCACGGTCATCTGGTGCTGGCATCGGTGGTCGACATCAGCGAGCGCATGGGTTTGGAGCTGGCCTTCCGCGGCCTGTTCGACGCCTCGCCCTACGGCATGCTCATCGTCGACGACGACGGCAACATCGCCGTGGCCAACCGGATCGTCGCCGAAGTGCTGGGCCACACCCCGGCGTCTCTGGAGGGGCAGCCATTGAGTGCTCTGCTGCCCGAGCGCTACCGCGGCGGCCACGGCGCCCTGATGGCTGGCTACCGCAACACCGGTGAGCCGCGCATGATGGGCCAGGGGCGCGACCTCACCGCCTTGCACGCCGACGGCACCGAGTTGCCGGTGGAGATCGGCCTGCGCCGTGTGCGCTGGCAGCGGCGACTGATGACCTTGGCGGTGGTCAGCGACATCAGTGTTCGCAAGCGCCTCGAACTCGAACTGCGGCAGGCCAATGACAACCTGCAAGAGTTCAGCTATGTGGCCTCACATGACCTGCGATCGCCGCTGCGCGGCATCGCCGACCTGGTGGAGTGGATCCTGGCCGATCTCGGCGAGGATGCCGCGCCGGAGGTCACGCGCAACCTCGGCCGGGTCTCGCTCCGAATCCAACGGATGGAGCGACTGATCGACGACCTGCTCAGCTATGCCCGCGCCGGCCAGGCGGCCACCGAGTTCACCTTGATCGATCTTGACGCGCTCGTGCGCGGCATCCTGGAGATCCAGCCGCCCCCGCCGGGTTTCACGGTCGCGTTGGATCTGGCGGTTGCTCCGTTCCTTGCCACCCACACGCCTCTGGAAACTGCCTTGCGCAACCTGTTGAGCAATGCAGTGAAGCATCACGACCGCTCCACAGGGCAGCTCACCGTGACGGCGCGCGTCGACGACAGCTTCTGCCAGATCAGCGTGACCGACGACGGGCCGGGTGTGCCTCCCACCGGGCGCGAGCGCCTCTTCAAACTGTTCCAGACGCTCGCTGCGTCGGAGCGTGCCGGGTCCGGCATCGGCCTGGCGCTGACCAAGCGGCTGGTCGAGGTGCACGGCGGCCGCATCGAGGTGATCTCGCCTGTCAATGACGGCCGTGGGGCGTGCTTCCGATTCTGGTGGCCGCGATTTCCGAGGAGAACCAGCGATGAATAGCACCCTGAGCATCCTGCTGATCGAAGACGACGACGTGGCAGCCGAGTCCGTCAAGCGCAGCCTGGACAAGATGGGCGTCCCGTTCCCGGTCGTCTGGGCTGAAGACGGCCTGATCGGGCTGGCAGCATTGCGTGGCCAAGACCCCGAGCGCCACATTCAGCGGCCGCGGGTGATCCTGCTGGACCTGAACATGCCGCGCCTGAACGGCTTCGAGTTCTTGCAGCAGCTGCGGGCTGATCCCGATCTGCAAGACGAAGTCGTGTTCGTTCTGACCACCTCCGATGTCGACGCCGACCGCACGCGCGCCTATCACGAACAGATTGCCGGCTACATGGTCAAGTCGGCGGTCGGGCCGCAATTCTTCAAGCTGGCGCAGCTGCTGCTCAGCTACGCCTCTGCGGTCAAGCTGCCATGACGCCTGGGTTGTCGGTGCGCAGCGGCTTGGTTCACATGTCGGTCCTGGTGGTCGACGATGACGACGTTGACCGCGAGCGAGTGGTGCGTTTCCTGACCCGCTCGTCATTCGACATCGATGCGACCGAAGCGACGTCCGGAGCGCAGGCGGTCCATTTCGTCCGAGACAGGATGTTCGATTGCATCGTGCTCGACAACCATCTCGGCGATTCAATGGGCTCGGAGATCCTGCCGACGCTCAAGCGCGAGTCGCGACAGGCCTGCCCGGTGATCATGGTCACCGGCGAGGGCGACGAGCAACTCGCAGTCCGGGCGCTGCAACGCGGCGCGGCCGACTATCTGCCCAAGCGCAATTTGAGCGCCGAAGGGTTGATCCACTCAATTTGCCAATGCCTGGAGCAGCAGCAACTTCGCGATGAGTTGGACAAAGTCCAGCGCCTTCTGCAGCACAGCGTTCGGGCGCAGGCCCTGACGATCGAGCAGCGGGAGCGGGATCTGAAGTCCATCCTCGACCACATGCCGGCGCTGATCGGCTACTGGGATACGGCGACCCACAACCGTTTCGGCAATCGAACCTACCAGGAGTGGTTCGGCGTGGCATTGGAGCGCATGCCAGGCATGCATACGCGCGATGTGATCGGCCAGGCGAGCCAGCTCCTGGCGGCACCCTACATCGAGGGCGCATTGCGTGGCGAGGAGCAGTTTTTCGAATACTCGACGCCCGCGCAGGACAGCAGGCCAACGCGCCACTGCCAAGCGCGGTTCATTCCCGACCGTGAACCCGATGGGCGCATCGCGGGCTTCTATTCGTTCGTGATCGACGTGACACCGCTGAAGGAGGCCCAGGCACGGGCGAACGAATTGGCGGCGTTCAACGAGGCCATCGTCCAGTCGTCGCCGGTTGGTATTGCGGTGTACCACGCGGATGGCCGCTGCATCCTGGCCAACGCCGCGCTGGTGGAGACCGTCAGCGGCAGCCGATCGAACCTGTTGCATCAGAACTTTCGTGCGTTGCCTTGGTGGCAAGAATCGGGTCTGTTGCACGAGGCCGAATCCACCTTGACGGATGGTCGCCCTCGCGGGTGCGAGGCTCATGCGGCTGGCGACTCCGCGCGTGAGACATGGCTCGAATGCGGCGTGGCTGCGATCGACTATCAGGGCGAACGCTGCCTATTGCTGATTGCGCATGACGTCACCGCCCAACGCGCAGCGAAGACAGAACTCTCCGCGGCTCGCGACGGCGCGAATGCCGCCTCAAGCGCCAAGGGCGCGTTCCTGGCCAACATGAGCCACGAGATACGGACCCCGATGAATGCGATCGTGGGCCTCTCGCGTCTGGCATTGGAAGACGACATGCCGCCCAGGGCGCGCGACTTCATCGACAAGGTGCACAGCTCGGCGCTGGCCCTGATGGGGATCCTCGATGACGTGCTGGATCTTTCAAAGATCGAAGCGGGTCTCATGCGTTTCGAGTCGGTCGAGTTCGAGCTCGACGAGCTGCTGCAACGAGTGACCGACCTCTTCGCCGTTCGCATCGAACAAAAAGGCCTGGAGTTCGTGTTCGAGGTGCGGCCGGAAGTGCCCACGCGCCTCACGGGGGATCCCTTGCGACTGTCGCAGGTGCTCTGCAATCTCGTTGGCAACGCCGTCAAGTTCACCGAGCAGGGTGAGATCCTTGTCAGCGTGGAGGCGATCGAACCGCCAGTGGGTTCGGCATGCCGATTGCGATTCGCGGTACAAGACACGGGCGTCGGCATCGCACCGGACAGCCAAGCAGGCCTGTTCGAGCCCTTCACGCAGGCGGACAGTTCGATCACGCGCCGCTTCGGCGGCTCCGGCCTGGGCCTGGCCATCTCCAAGCGGCTGGTACAGCAGATGGATGGCGAGATCGCCGTTGCCAGCACGCCGGGTGGTGGCAGCGAGTTCAGCTTCACGGTCAAGCTGGGCATGGCCCTCGCGAATGGCTCACCGATCGACCGCGATGAGGTCGCTGGCCTTCATGTTCTGGTGGTCGATGACAACCCACTGTGCAGACGCGCGCTCGCCAACGGGCTGGAAGCGCTGGAGGTGCGCACCACCGTCGCAACGAGCGGGGCGGCGGCGCTCGGGCAAGCCGAGCGTGCGCAGCGGCAAGGCCATCCCTTCGACGTGATCCTGCTCGACTGGAAGATGCCACGCATGGACGGCCTGCAGACGCTTCACCGCTTGCGCGAACAGGCGGCGCGGCATGGGCGGCATCCTGTCACCGTCATGATGATGGTCCCGGCATTCGGACGCGACGCCTTGCTCGCGGAAGCCGGTGCAATTCAACCCGATCACGTCCTGACCAAGCCGGTGTTGCGCACGCAGTTGTTGGATTCACTGTTGCGCATGCGTCGAGGTCTGCAATCAAGTGCACCGGTCAGCGGCCCGGAGACCCTCGCAGGGCTGCGGACTCGGGCGGCAGAACTGTCTGGCGCACATGTGCTGTTGGTCGAAGACAACCTGGTGAATCAACTGGTGGCAGCAGAATTGTTGAAAGTCCTGGGCATGGATGTCACTGTGGTGTCGGATGGAACCGATGCCGTGAACGCCGTGGGCGATGGTGAGGCAGGCCAATTCGACGTGGTGTTGATGGACCTGCACATGCCGCGAATGGATGGCTTCGAGGCCGCCCGGCGCATCCGAGGTCTGCCACACGCCTCGCAGATGCCGGTGATTGCCATGTCGGCGGCAGTGCTGCCGGCGGATCGCGCTCAATCGTTTGCTGCCGGCATGGTGGACCATGTCGCGAAACCCATTCTGGCGGAACGATTGGTGGATGTTTTGCTGAAGTGGGTCCAGCGACGTGACGGCCCAGCACGCCCGTGAACATTCGCCACATTGCACCGCTTCATGCGTCGCAGTCGTTCAGCGCGAGGTCGTCGAGATGCCGAACAGGCTGTACAGCGGGCACATCGCGACCACGCCGGTGAGCAGCGGCACGATGCCGATGTAGCCCCACGCGCCGATCTGGCCGGAGCCGGCCAGCGCGATCAGCGCCAAGCCAAGCAACAAGCGCAGCGCGCGGTCGAGGTTGCCTACGTTGAGTTGGAACATGGTCTTCTCTCCTTTCGGCGCATGCACGCGCTGGCTTCGATTCAGGTCTCAGGCTCGCACGCTGCCGAGCCCGATCGGCGCCGGCACGATGCCGACGATGCGGGTGAACAGCGCGCGGAAGTCGGGCTCGGGCTCGCAGCCGGTGAGCGGGTCGCGGTTGGCCGCGAAGGCTTCGTTTAGATCGGCCCAGTCCTGCGGCGTCAGCACGCGCTCGGCGAGCGGCAGGATCTCGCGCTCCTCGAGCGCCATGTGGGCGAGATAGAACTCGACGTAGCGCTGCGCCGCGCGCTCGAACGCGAGCCGGCGCGGCTCGCCCAGCATCTCGAAACCGAGCAGCGCGTGCTCGAGTTCGCGGATCATGTGCTCGCCGCGCGCGTGGTCGGCATCGAGCTTGTCGAGCAGCTCGCGCGACAGCGGCGTGCGTGCGCGCAGCTTCGGGAACAGCAGCTCGGACTCCTTCCGGTGATGCCGTTGCTCCGGGAACTCGTCGACATAGAACAGCATTGCGCGCAGCGCGGCGAAGTCGGGCTGTGTCGCCGCGCGGCGGTGCTGTTCGAGCAGCAGCAGGATGGACCGCAGCATCGCGGCCAGCGCGGCGTGCTCTTCGCGAATGATTCGAACGGCGGCGTGTGTCATGCGGGTTCTCCGTGGGGTCTGCGTAGCTTTGCACCGCGGCGCGCCGGCGACCTTGTCGCAGATCAATCAATCAGGCCAGCGCCCCGAGCAGCACGGCCTGCATGAGAGCGCAGCGCTTGTCGGCGTCGGTCGCGCCGCCGTTCAGCTGGCCCGCCAGCCTGGCGATGGGGTGCCGGCTCGACGACATCGCCTCGAACACCGGCACGCCGGCAGCGACGCCGATCTGGCGCACCAGCTCCGGCGGCATGCCCACGCAGTCCAGCGCGTCGTACAGGCGGCCGAGCACGCGCGCGGTGTGCTGCACCTCTTGCGGCGTGCTGAACTTGGACAGGCTGGGCCGCAAGTGCGCGACCTGCGCGCCCATGTCCGACGCGGCGCGCTGGAACAGCGCGGCACCGTCGGCATCGACCGTGTCGCACAAGAGCGCGAGGTTCTTGCCGCGCAGGACGCGGCCGTTCAGGCCCGCCTGTGATGCCGTCTGCAATTCGTGCGCAAGAGTCAGCAGCGCACGCGTGTCCGGCTCGGACATGGCGGCGAAGTCGCTCAGGCTCCGATGCTTCAGCGGCGGAGCCATGGTGTGGGCGGGGGCATGCATGGCACGGGTGATTGCTCGTCGGTGCGTCAAGACTAGCCGCGCAGGGCGGGTCCACCTTGACGCCCGTCAAGCCGCGAGGCGATCTCGGGCGCCCCTCTGCGCGTGACACAGAGCGTTCACACGCCATTCACACACCGTTGTGCAGCGATGCAGGCGGTTCTCATCCGGTTGTTCGAGGCTTCCTAGCATTCACTCCATCAAGCCGCACACACCTTCAGGAGCCGAATCATGCTGAGCCACGCCGCCCCGATCGCCGCCGTCAACCTGGCCCGCGTCATGCCGCCCGTCATGTCGCATGCACCGCAGCACGATGCCAGCGCCAACCAGCGCGCCAGCCAGCGCATCGCCGAGATATTGAAGCTGCTGAGCACCACGCTCGCGCCGCAACGGCGCCTGGTGCATGCCGGCGAAGTGATCTACCAGGCCGGCGAGCGCTTCGGCAACCTGTACATCCTGAACTCGGGCTTCTTCAAGATCGTCACCTTGTCGCCGGACGGGCGCGAGCAGGTCGTGGGCCTGAAGTTCCGCGGCGACTGGCTCGGCTTCGACGGCATCGCCCACGGCCACTACTCGTGCGACGCGGTCGCGATGGACACCGGCGAGGTCTGGACGATCCGCTACGACGCGCTGCTCGCGGCCTGCGCCGACGAACGCGAACTGCTGACGGTGCTGCACGAGGCGATGAGCCGCGAGATCGCGCACGACCGCGATTCGCTGATGTCGGTGTGCACGCTGCCGGCCGACGCGCGCGTCGCCGAGTTCCTGCGCTACTGGGCCGAGTCGCTCGCGAAGCGTGGCCTGCGCACCGACGAGATCGCGCTGCGCATGACGCGCGCCGAGATCGGCAACTACCTCGGCATGACGCTCGAGACGGTCAGCCGCGCGCTGTCGCGCCTGGCGCGCGACAAGGTCATCGGCTTCGCCTCGAAGGGCCGGCGCGACGTTCAGATCCCGAGCATCGCCGCGCTCTCGGCCTTCGTGCAGCGCTGCCTCGCACCGGCACCGACGCTGCAGTGAACTGAACCCGGCTCAAGCCTCGTTGACGACGCTGGCGATCGCGCGGGCGAGTTCGATGCGGCCGTAAGGCTTGCGCAGCAGCTCCCAGGCCGGCGGCGAGTCGCGGTCGGCCTCGAGCAGCTCGGCCGAGAAGCCCGACATCAGCAACACCCCCAGCTCCGGGAAGCGCGCCTGCGCGCGCGCCGCGAGTTCGGTGCCGCGCATGCCGGCACCGAGCGCGATGTCGGTCAGCAGCAGGTCGAAGCCGCTGCCCGCATCCAGCGCAATCAACGCCTGCTCGGCGCTCGAACAGCTCGTGACCTCGCAGCGCAGTGCATCGAGAAAGGTCTCGACGACGGCACGCACGTCGGCATCGTCCTCGACCAGCAGCACGCGGGTGCCGGGTGCGATGGCGTCGTCCACTGCGCTCGCGTCCTGCGTCGGCCGGGCCTCGCCGACGCGCGGGATGTAGAGCGTCACGGTCGTGCCGGTGCCCAGCGTGCTGTCGATCGCGATCGCGCCCTTCGATTGCTTGACGAAGCCGTACACGGTGCTCAGGCCCAGGCCGGTGCCGCGCCCGGCTTCCTTGGTCGTGAAGAAGGGCTCGAACGCGCGCTCCCTGACGTCGTCGGGCATGCCGGTGCCGCTGTCGGTGATCGAGATCGCGACCAGCGGTGCGCTCGGCGCCGGGTCGTCGTCGACCTGGCCGTGAACGCCCTCGGGCAAGGCCTCGCAGGCCTGAGCCCGGAACCGCAACACGCCGCCGCCCGGCATCGCATCGCGGGCGTTGATCGCGATGTTGAGCAAGGCCGATTCGAGCTGCCCGGCGTCGGCCAGGCACGGCGGGCACGGCGGCGCGTCGACCTCGATGCGGATGTGCTGGTCGAGCGTGCGGCGCAGCATGTCGGCAAGCGACTGCAGCAGCGCGTTGACATCGACCGCGCTCGGCTGCAGCACCTGGCGGCGCGCGAATGCGAGCAGCTTGCCGGTGAGTTCGGCGCCGCGTTTGCTGGCGCGGGCCGCGGCCGCAACCAGCTGCTGTGCATAAGCTTCTTCGGCGAGCGCCGGCAGCTCCTCGAGCACCTGCAGATTGCCCTGGATCACCGTGAGCAGGTTGTTGAAATCGTGCGCGATGCCGCCAGTCAGCTGGCCGACGCTTTCGAGGCGCTGCGCGTGGCTCAGCGCCTCTTCGCTCTGCGCGCGCTGCAGGCTCGTCGCCAGCAGGTTCGACAGCGACTCGAGAAAATGCCGCTCGTCGTCGCCGAAGCGCATGGCCTGGCGCGAGCGCACTGCCAGCGCGCCGATGTGGCGGCCGCGGTCCGACAAGGGCACGGCGAGCGCGCTGACCAGGCCGGCATCGAGGTACGACTGCGGCACCGCGAAGCGCTGCTCGCTGCGGTAGTCGGCGACCACGACAGCCTGCCCTTGCGCCAGCACGAAGCCGGGTGGCGTGTCGGCGGTATTGGCGCGCTGCGTGCCGAGGCCTTCGCCCGGCACCAGGCCGACGCCGCTGACCAGGCGGCAGGTCTGCCCGTCGCCGCTGACCAGCCACACCATCGCGGCCTCGACCTGCAGCGCCTGCGCGGCGATGCTGGGCACGTGGTCGAGCACGACCTGCGGGTCGCGCGCATCGACCGCGAGGCGGCCGAGCTGCGCGAGGTGTTCGCTGTAGCGCGCGCGCTGCAGCGCCTGCTTGACGCGCGGGTAGGCGCCGATGTCGCGGATCGCCGCGACGACCAGCGGCTGGCCGTGCCCGTGGATCGGGCTGAGCGCGATCTCGACCATGACTTCGCTGCCGTCCTTGCGCCGCGCCACCAGGTCCATGTGCATGCCCATCGGCCGCGGCTTCGGGCTGTTGCCGTAGGCCTCGCGGTAGGCCGCGTGGCGGCCGCGGATGCTGTCGGGCACCAGCCGCTCGACGCTGATGCCGATCAGCTCGTCCTCGGCATAGCCCAGCAATGCTGCCGCGGACGGATTCGCCAGCACGACGATGCCCTGCGGGTCGCACACCAGCAGCGAATCGGGGTAGGCGTCGAACAGCGAACGAAAGACGCTGTGGTCGTCGAGGCTGGCGGGGGTCGTGGGCATCACATCACGCCACGGTGACGGCCGACACGAGGATGTAGCCGGCGCCGCGCACGGACTTGATGATCTGCGGATCGTCCGGGTCGGCCTCGAGCTTCTTGCGCAGCCGCCCGACTTGCACGTCGATCGTGCGGTCGAACGGGCCGCCGTCGCGACCGCGCGTCTGCTCGAGCAGGAAGTCGCGCGACAGCACGCGCCCAGGGTGGCGCACGAAGGCGCACAGCAGGTCGAACTCGCCGCCGGTCAGCGCCGACTCGCGGCCTTGGGCGTCGGCGAGGCGGCGCGCGGCCGTGTCGAGCTCCCAGTCGGCGAAGCGGAAGCGATCGCGGGCCGGCGCGGTGTTGACCATGGCGGCGGCCGGCGCTTCGGCTGGTGCGATGCGCCGCAGCACCGCCTTGACGCGGGCGAGCAGCTCGCGCAGGTCGAAGGGCTTGGTGACGTAGTCGTCCGCGCCGACCTCGAGGCCCACGACCTTGTCGACGGCGTCGCCGCGCCCGGTCACGATGACGAGGCCGCAGCGCCAGTGCTCACGCAGCTGGCGTGCGATCGAGAAGCCGTCCTCGCCGGGCAGGCCCAGGTCGAGCAGCACCAGCGACGGCGGGTCCGCGGCCATCGTGGCCATCAACGTGCGGCCGCTGTGCAGCTGCGTGACGCGAAAGCCCTGCGCCTGCAGGTAGTTGCCCAGCAGCGCGGTGATGTCGGGCTCGTCGTCGACGATGGCGATGTGCGTGGCAGAGGTCACGCACTAGCCTAGCAGTTTTTAATGCCTCTATTCAGGCGCTGTCGTCGTTGTCGCTGCGGCGCGCAACAGCAGCACCGGGACCGGGGCGCTGCGCACGATGGTCTCGGCATCGCTGCCCAGGAACAGCCGGCCGACGCCGCGGCGCCCGTGCGTGCCCAGCACGATCAGGTCCGCCGGCCAGGCGCCGGCCTCGTTGATGACGAGGTCGCTGACCCGGCCCGCGAAGCTGTCCTTCAGCACCGTGTCGACCTGCAGGCCGGCGGCGCGCACGCTGGCCGCGCCCTGCGCGAGGATCTCGGTGCCGGCCTCGCGCAAGATGTCCAGCATGTCGCCGCTCATGGTCACGGTCATGCCCTGGCTCGCGCTGAGGGCAAACGACAGCTCGTCGACGACGTGGATCAGGCGCAGCTGCGCGCCGGTGAGCCGGCCGAGCTTGATCGCTTCGGCCAGGCCGCGCTCGGCCGTCGGGCTGCCGTCGATGGGGACAAGGATTCGTTGGTACATGACGAGGAACTCCTTCCTGCGTGGTGAGTTGCGGTCAGTCTCGCGCGAGGGCGACAAGTTCCTGATGATCGGGCGCGCGGTCGTCGTCCACCGTCTCGGCGTCGCCGGCGCAGTTCACGAGGCGCTCGAGGGCGACCGCATCCAGCACGCTGACGAGGCGCCGCCGCACCTGCAGCACGCCGTCGCTCTGCAGCTTCGAGAAGCAGCGGCTCACGGTCTCGAGCGTGAGGCCGAGGTAGGTGCCGATCTCTTCGCGCGTCATGCGCAGCACCAGCTCCGACGCCGAGAAGCCGCGCAAGCGCAGGCGTCGCGTCAGGTCGAGCACGAAGGCGGCGAGCCGCGCCTCGGCGCGCCGGTTGCCGAGCAGCTGCATCAGGCCGTGGTCGTTGACGATCTCGCGGCTCAGCACCTTGTGGAACTGGCGCTGCAGATCGCTGAACTCGCGCGACAAGCTCTCGAGCTGCGCGTAGCGGATCACGCAGACCTGCGAGTCCTCGAGCGCCACCGCGTCGCACTGATGCACGTCGGTGCTGATGCCGTCCAGGCCGAGCACTTCGCCGGCCATCTGGAAGCCGGTGACCTGCTCGTGGCCGTCGGGCGACGACAGGCGCGTCTTGAAGAAGCCGGAACGGATCGCGTAGACCGCATCGAACGCGTCGCCGCCGCGGAACAGCGTCTGCCCGCGCTTGATGAGCCGGCGCGTCTCGACCAGCGCGTCCAGGCGCTGCAACTCGGCGTCCGACATCATCAGCGGCAGGCACAGCGCGCGCAGGCTGCAGTTCGAGCAGGCGATGTTCGGTGCGGTGCTGCGGCCCGGTGTCTGAGAGGCACGTGCGTTCATGGGCGGATGAGTCGTGGTGGATGCGTCGGCACCCATTGTTCGACCGCGCCACCGCGCCAGGCTTGCGCCAGATCAAGCCGGCACGAGGGCGGCCGGCGTGTCACCGCCGAGCAATCGAACCATCAGCTCGCGCACGCTGCGGATCTGGTCGCCGAACGGCAAGGCACCGCGGCCGCTGAAGAACAGGCCGCGCGCCACGTCGCCGCGCATCGCGGCCGCGAGTTGCTGGTCGATGCAGAACTGGCCCCAGCCGGCCTTGCCGTCGCGCAGCCCGCACTGGGCCAGGCAATCGAAGACCTTGGTGCAGCGCGGCTTGACCCTTGCTGCGGCCTGCAGGCGCGCCTCGACCTTCAGGTAGGCCTTCAGCCACGGCGTGAGCACGGCGCGCGCCGGCAAGCCGGCGACGCTCGTGAACTCGACCATGTCGGCGTCGCTCGCCTCGGCCAGCACGCGCTTGAAATCGGGGTGCGCGTCGCACTCGGTCGTCACCGCGAACGGCGTGCCGAGCTGAACGCCCGCGGCGCCCAGGCTCTGCAGCCGGCGGATGTCGGCGAGGCTGCGGATGCCGCCCGCGGCGATGATCGGCGTGTCGCGCTCGATGCCGGCGGCGCGCAGCACGGCGAGCGTCTCCGGCACGCTGCGCTCGAAGTCGAAGCGCGGGTCGTGCAAGTCGTCGATGCGCGCCGCGCCCAGGTGCCCGCCGGCGTGGCCCGGGTGCTCGAGCACGATCGCGTCGGGCATGCGCTGCTTGCGTTCCCACTTGCGCACCACCAGCTGCACGCCGCGCGAGTCCGACAGGATCGGGATCAGCGCGGTGTGCGTGTGATCGGCCGCCAGATCGGGCAGGTCCAGCGGCAGGCCGGCGCCGACCACGACCGCGTCGATGCCGGCCTGCAGCGCGCGCGTGATGCAGGCGCTGTATTCGCTCAGCGCGCGCATCACGTTGACGGCCAGCAGCCCGTGGCCGGCGGCAATGGTGCGCGCCGCAACGATCTCGCGGTCCAGCGCTTCGAGGTTCGCGGCGTCGATGGTCGCCTTCGCGTCGGGGCCGATGCCCAGGCCGCGGGTGCGCGCCATCAGGTCGGGGTGGTGGCGGCGCAGGTCGACGGCGCTGAGCGTGCCGACACCGCCGTCCGCTGCCACGTGGCCGGCCAGGCGGTGCGCCGAGACGCCGATGCCCATGCCGCCCTGGACGATGGGCAGCAAGGTTCGGCCCTTCAGGCGCAAGGGCGCGAGCCCGCTGCGTTCGAGCAGGCCTTGCAGGTCAGATGGGATCAATCGATTCTCCGCAGATGTGCGGCAGTCTAGGCACGACGCGGGTCGGCGTTTCTGATCCAGATCAATGCGGCTCGCCTTGCCAGCGCCAGTTCGCGACCTCGGGCATGTCGACGCCGTGGCGTTCGACGAAGACCCGGTGCTCGAGCAGCTTGTCGCGCAGCCACTGCTGCACATGGCCGGCGCGGCCCAGCATGCGCGGCACGCGCGCGATCGCGTCGGCGGCGAGGTCGAAGCGGTCGAGCCGGTTCAGCACCGTCATGTCGAACGGCGTCGTCGTCGTGCCTTCTTCCTGGTAGCCGTGGACATGGAAGTTGTCGTGATTGGTGCGCCGGTAGATCAGCCGGTGGATCAGCCACGGGTAGCCGTGGAACGCGAAGATCACCGGCCGGTCGGCGGTGAAGATCGAGTCGAAGGCCGCGTCCGACATCGCGTGCGGGTGTGCCGACGGCGACTGCAGCGCCATCAGGTCGACGACGTTGACGACGCGCACCTTCAGCTCCGGCAATTGCGCGCGCAGCAGCTGCGCCGCGGCAAGGGTTTCGAGCGTCGGCACGTCGCCGGCGCAGGCCAGCACCACGTCCGGTACCACGCCGGCGTCGTTGCTGGCCCAGTCCCAGATGCCCAAACCAGCGCTGCAATGGCGCACCGCGGCAGCGTGGTCCAGCCACTGCGGCGCCGGTGCCTTGCCGGCGACGATCACGTTGACGTAGTCGCGGCTGCGCAGGCAGTGGTCGACGACCGACAGCAGCGTGTTCGCATCCGGCGGCAGGTAGACGCGAACGACCTCGGCCTTCTTGTTGACGACGTGGTCGATGAAGCCCGGGTCCTGGTGGCTGAAGCCGTTGTGATCCTGCTGCCAGACGTGGCTGGTCAGCAGGTAGTTCAGCGACGCGATCGGTCGCCGCCACGGGATGCCGCGCGCGACCTTCAGCCACTTGGCGTGCTGGTTGAACATCGAATCGATGATGTGGATGAAGGCCTCGTAGCACGAGAAGAAGCCGTGCCGCCCGGTCAGCAGATAGCCCTCGAGCCAGCCCTGGCAGAGGTGCTCGCTGAGCACCTCCATCACGCGGCCGTCGGGCGCGAGGTGGTCGTCGCCTGGCACGATCTCGGCGGCGGACATCCGGTTGGTCACCTCGAACAGATCGCCGAGCCGGTTCGAGGCCGTCTCGTCCGGGCCCATCACGCGGAAGTTGCTGGCGCCGGCGTTCAGGCGCATCACGTCGCGCAGGAACGCGCCGGCCACACGCGTGGACTGCGCGGTGCTCGCACCGGGCGCCGGCACGTCGACCGCGTAGTCGGCGAAGTCCGGCAGCTCCAGGTCCTTCAGCAGCAGGCCGCCGTTGGCGTGCGGGTTCGCGCTCATGCGGCGCGTGCCGACCGGCGCGAGCGCGGCGATCTCGGCGCGCAACGCGCCGTGCTCGTCGAACAGTTCTTCGGGCCGGTAGCTGCGCATCCAGGCCTCGAGCAGCGCGACGTGGTCGGGCTTGGTGCTGAAGTCGGTCAGCGGGACCTGGTGCGCGCGGAACGTGCCCTC
>Ga0307515_10014374_pt1 | contig 14681 bp, 13 predicted proteins | sample 17_EM_MG_FD_194513 | JGI IMG/M metagenome (GOLD analysis project Ga0307515, IMG submission 194513) | Populus trichocarpa ectomycorrhiza microbial communities from riparian zone in the Pacific Northwest, United States - 17_EM | ecosystem: Host-associated > Plants > Roots > Unclassified | place... | reverse complement strand
AAGGATTTCTTAGTCAATACTATTTGAGAGCATATAAAACATTTTCCCCAATTCACCTAAAGTGATAAATCATATCTTAATCACTTAAGTATCTTTATATAGTTCATGATATACTTAATGTCTTTCCTTTCGTTACCTCGATTAAGATAACATGTAACAGGATCAAAGTATAACATTCTCTATATAAGATAACTTATTGATCTCAAGTTTAATGATCACTTACACAACCATTATGTGAGTCTTTCCATAGATATAGGTGATCTCTCCATATGAAATTCTCATGCGGGTCAATTTAGTGTTCATGTCTTATGACAAGCATCTACATATTAGTTCTAGGTATCTCATATACCTCAGCTTATAAGAACAACAACTTCCTTTCATCAAGGAAAGAATATAATTATATTAGTTTTTATGACTCTAATAAATATCCAGTATTTAAGAGAGCATCGACTAGGAACATTTTACGAACAATGCTTTGATGCAATAGAAATCTCATAATTATAACAACTTTATAATTTCGTTTGCAAAATATTTTTGTTCCATGGATTTTATTTTTACTCTAGATTTATAAATTAAATATTAAATTCATTAATCTAATATTATATAAATATTAAAGATAAATTAAACATTTATTAATAATAAATATGTATTTACATGAATATAATTATGTCATATGTAACCAACCGATTAGTAGGGCATATTAAACTAGCAATCTCTCACCTGCACCAAAGTCAATCGCTTATGTATCTAATATCATATTGCTCCATATAACATTAATGCTTCAGATATTGATTTAGTAAGAGGATCTTCTATATTGTCTATAATGGGTACTCACTCTATCTTTACATCTTTCAGTTCATTGATTTATTAAATCAAATAGAATTTTCTAAGTACTTATTTGGATCATTGATGAGACCTTGATTCATTTGCTTTTGCAATGGTTTCATTGTTATCACAATTGTCGCACGTCCCCCGCGCGATGTCTGTGGCGATTTTTGGTTATGTTTGCTTTATTGGTTCTTGGGAGTCGCCACCTAGTATTTGATTTAGGGTTACTAGAAAACCCAGATTTACTGGTCGTTGTTAGAGATTCGAGGGTAAGGGACTGGTTGTGGCTAGGGAAGGTATTAGCACCCCTAGCGCACCCTACCTAAGGTAAGCTGCTTTACGGTTTGATGTGATTTGAAAATTTGAAATATTAATCAAATTCTAAGGCTTTAATAAATCAGTTATTAAATCCCAGAATATATGTAGAAACATGTTCTTACATTTTCATGGAAAATACAACATGATTTTATTTTTCCTTGAGATATTTAATCATATTTAAATTAAACACTTAATTCTTTTTGTATTTTTGATTTTATAATTTAATAACATAAATAAATAAAAATACAAACACACACTTACACATCACTTTTTACTATGTTTTTCTGTTACAATGTTTACAACATAACATAAATTAAAAAACATTTAACAGAAATTAAAATACATATTCAAACATGTAAAAATTACAAAAAACAGGTCCCTAAAAAGTCCAGGAACTGTGGAGCAGTGGCGGAGCGTCACCTCCACGCGCAGCTGCCACTTACGGCACATGGATTCACGGGCCGGCGGTAGAGGAGATCCAAAACGGCTTCCTCCCTTCTTCACTTTCCTCGCCGACGTTGACCTGCAAAACACTCAAAAGCGCAACAAGCAGGTCTGTTTTAGTCCAGATCTGCTCTCGGATTTCTCCCTTTTTAAACCTGTGAACCTCTGTCTTCTTTCTTATTCTCATCTTGCTTTCTTCCTACTGGTGGCAGATCTGGCCGTGGTCGTGGTCGTGGCAGTGGACGGATCTGCCAATGCTTGAAGGTCTCGTCGTGGGGGAGAAGGAAGTGTTTCCTGGGCGCGGGGAACAACTGCGGGTCTATGGGCGCCGCCGCGTGTTGGCTGCTGCTGGAGGCGGTGGTTGGCTTCTGTGGAGGCCAATCTACGGGGAGATGAAGGGAAAGTTCTCCTGAGGGAAGAGGCAATGATGGCTGTGAGAGGGAGAACCGGTTTTGGTTTAGAGGGGCTGTTTGAGAGAGAACCAGGTAAGGGAAGGGGACGGTCTGTGTGTAGAGGGGGACGGTCTGGTTGGTTCTTTCCTCTCCCAAGAAGATGGAGAAACCAACAGGAGATGGGTGGGGCGGCCGGCCTCTGTTTTTGACAGAGGGGAAGTGAGTGGCGGCTTCTCTGGTTTTTGAAAGGGAGGGGGGGCCGACCGGCCTCAACAGGGAAAGAGGGGAAAGCTTTGGTTGGGACTTGAGAGGAAATGGGGGGAACGGTGATGGCTCGTTTTTGGCAGAGGGGAAGAGAGTGGCCCGTCCCCTGGAGAAAATGGGGGCTCTGGTTTTTTGATAAAGGGAGGGGGGCGGCGGCTTGCAAAGAAGACCGATTTTTTATGGCGTTCTTTGGGTTTTAGGGTTTTTCATGTTAATTTTCCTCCCCTCCTCCCATTAAATTTTCTCCGCCCCCATGCCTGTAAATCCCCCCTCGGTACAATACCAACGTCGACTCAATAAGAAAAATCAGTGGTTGTAAAATTTACACGTTAAAAGTTGAACGCGTTGAAAATACCTTTGAAAATTTAAATTCTTCTGAGATGACGTTGAAAATGCTGAAAACGATGCAAATATATCAAAAATACATTTTTTAGGGTTTTCATTGTTTTTTTTGCTATTTTTTTATTTTTTCTGAAAATTTATCAAAAACATGGGTCAAAAGTTGGATAGCAACAGATGCCCCCTCTTTACAATGCTTACGAAGCAAAAATTCTTCAATGTTTTGTATAGTAAGCTTGTAAAGAAAACAAAAGGTCTTCCTGGCTTACTGAGTGATCCACTCAGCCAAGAACTTCACTTTTTAAAAGAAAATTGTCTCATTATCTTGGATGACCTGCGCTTTTTGAAGAAATGTGGTCTATTATCAAGGGCGACCTGTCCACACACTCACACTGGTCTATTTTAAAGGGCAACCTGCCCACACATACTCATTGTGGTCTATTTTCAGGGGCGACCAGCCCACGCATACTCACACTGGTCTATTTTAACAGGCGACCTGCCCACACATACTCATTGTGGTCTACTTTCAAGGGCGACCTGCCCACACACTCATACTGGTCTACTTTCACGAGCGACCTGCCAACACATACTCACGCTGGTCTACCTTCACGGGCGACCTACCCTTTTGATCGGGTTAACCTGAGATCCCATCTGGCGATCTCCTTTAACCAAAACCAAAATTGGTGTGTAGCTCGGTCAACCTGAAATCCCATCTAGCGATTCCCTTTAACCAAAGCTAAACTTTGTGTGTAGTTAAGTTAACTTGAGATCCCATCTAGCAATCTCCTTTAACCAGAACCAATACAAAGATGTGTGTGTGGTCTCATTATGATGGGTGACCTACCCAAAAAAGATGGTCTCATTATGATGGGTGACCTACCCAGATTGAAAAGGATGGTCTCATTATGACAGGTGACCTACTCAGATGCAAGATGATGGTCTTATTATGATGGGTGACCTACCCAGAAAAAATGATGGTCTCATTATGATGGGTGACCTACCCAGATGAAAAGTGGAAAGTGGTCTCATTGTTATGGGTGACCTGTTATGGGTGACCTACCCAAATGAAAGATGAAAGGTGGTCTCATTGTTATGGGTGACCTACCCAGATGCAAGGTGAAAGGTGGTCTCATTGTTATGGGTGACCTACCTATATGGAAAACAAAAGGCGATCTCATTATAATGGGTGATCTACCCAAATGATAGAATGTGACTTACCTGGCAAAAAGACTTGGCTGGAAAAGTCTTGACAGGATAAGGCTGACAAACTTGGCGCTTCCTGATTGCAAGGTTGACTTGAAGACTCCTCTTGATGATAGGGTTAATCTCCTCGTTTCTTTGAGATTCTCCTACTGGCAGGGTTCATCTCATTCTCTTCTCGTTCCAGGATCTAAACCAATTCTTTATTATCATCAACTCAATGATTCTTTCTTTGTGCACAATCTTGCTGGACTTCATTAAGGATCTTTCTGTAACAAATCACAAGTATGTGCAATGCTTTGAGGTTAGATGACATGCATGCATCCTTACCTGATTTGAAATATAGGTCCCCCCTCTTTGATGCTCCATCGTCATAGGGTGCCTTTGTTTGCATTCCAAAGCCTTCTTTGTTCTTTCGATGTATTGGCTCATTCATGTGCTAGCCATCACTTAGTTGTAAATGCAGTGCCTATCTTAAGCGATCTTCGACAGTTACTGCTCTCGTTGTTTATCAAGCTTGACAATGCCCCCAAGTGTGGTGTTGCTTGATTCATCATGAAGGATTTTCTCTTTTGGATTCTTCTGAGAATTATCCTCTAATTGATTGTGTGCATCATGCCAACACCCATCAAGATTGTCAACCAGTCATAAACTTGCCTCCAGTTGAAACAATACTTTTCAAGTATATGTTATCATCAACCTTCTTGGAAACTGCCAAGTCATCCAAACATGGATCTCATACTTTGCAGTAAAAGGCTTATCGTTGTATGCTCAATGTTCTTTCTTAATAAGTTCTTCTTAGCTTGTCAAATCAGCTTATGCAAAGAAATGAGTTGGCATTATCAATGATGTTCATCACCCATATTCATGCGGTGAAGTGCACCTTTGGGTTTCAAAACAAATGGTACCACGGTCAATCTTGGTGGGTGCATCCTTCCAACATTCATTCAAATGCAACTATGCGATAACATCATTTAAAAGTCATAGCAATGTTGGAGATGATAAACCAAGATAAAGATATGAAAATATCCTTCAAGTGCAGCGTTGCTCATCAATTGCTGCTGAGGTTCACTAAATCATGAACTGTCTTTGAACAACATTACCCCAATATGATCTGAATGTGTTCGTTCATTGATTCATCATTTGATCATCTTTCTTTGCCCCCAGCTAATCTGAATACTTTCCTTCTCAGGTTCCACTGTATTGCCCCCAAGTGGTCAACTTTTCAAGGAGTGTCGAGAAATGTTGATGTCATTTTTGTCAAGGATTTTGCAAATTTGATCGATATTGTTCTTATTTGACAATCTTTCTTGTTCTGAAATCAAATCTCATATTTCAAAGATCATGTCTATTCAAGTCTAATTGTTGAAATGAAATCAGAGAGATGTCAGTTTAAAAATATTTTTGAAATTCAAGCTTTTTCGATCAAAGATCCAACACATGCTATTCAATGCAGTCCTTTGATTGTCTTGCATTTTGAAAACAGAAATGACCCGTTGTAAGATTAAAATGACTTTTTTCATGGTTCTTTATGTCGGTTTTAATCTTTAATTTTAGGTATATCATTTGATGGTCTATGAATAAGGTGACCTTTTGTGAATTTCAAGGAAAACAAAAGGCTCAAGTCCAAACTTGAGGATTCATCAAGAAAGATTGTTTTCTTTTTTAGCACTTATTTTATCAGCATGTATAATAACCAGTAGCTTAATCCATGAAGCCACGACTCTTATGGAAAAGCTCTTCAAGTTTTGAGAGCGCCATTTATCGGTTCAAATTGCTTACTTGATCAAAAAGGGATTTGAAAAGCACATAATGCAGGCTATGGTTCATAGCTATGAAAGAAGGGATTTCACAAGCTCAAAAGGTGTTTGAGGGTTTCAAAGACCTAGGATCAACATTAACTATTCATCAACTCTTTTTCTCTTGTTGTCATTATAGAGAAAGTGACATATAACCTTGTTAATCTTAAAAATCAGAATTCTCTTAACATAGCTCATAATGCAAATCCAACCTTTCCTTTGATGAATAATCAATCTAATTTTTTTTTTAAGACATTAGAGGCTTTATCCTAGACACACCAAAAGATATGAAGCTTGATTTTTTGTTTTACTTTTGGCATTTACTGTGTCTTTCTTCAATTGAAACCTCTTTTGCCCCTCTTAGAATTGATAGGCATTCTCCTTCCATTCCACTCCTTTTCTTTTTTTGCTTTTACATAGCCTTCCTCAAAGTTTTCTTGGATGGCCCTCAATCTATGGCTTTTGTTCTTCTAGCCCTTTCTCAATCATTAGACTTTTGTTCTAAACCTTTCTTTTATCCATTAATGCTATTAGTGTCTTTAAAATATCTCTCATTTGCCCCTAGTGTGGGGTGTGATTCTAGTCAGGGTTTTTTTTGAAAAGAAATATTCTATTAGGCTCAAATGGGGAGCACAAGGGATATAATCTTTAGAAAGTGAAGGGATAACAAAAATGGCCTTTTCTCATTTCAAGCCAGGTCGGTTAGAACCGATAAATTTTGACCTCATCTCGTGTAATGATTTGGACTTGTAAGAATCATGATTCACGAGTCCATAACTATTGAATCCACTACATGTCATTATGCATACTGCTAAAACTTAGCTATATGATGTATGGTTCAGTTTTAGGTATGAGTTCAAAATTGTTTGGTCACCTTATGCAATTTTAACAAACATCGAGTCCTTTCTGTAATCAAAACACTTTTTAATTTTGCATGTAGGAGTTTGATAAAAAAATATTTTATCAAAATACCCTTTGAAAGAAGCATCTCTTGATTTCAAAACAATAAGAAGACAAAGAGAAGACATGTTTCATTCAAGGATAAGATGTGACCCCAAAACAAAACGCAGAATGACAAAACTCCATAACAAAATGATTAACAGTTTAACCCCTTCTTAGATCAACTTCTCTGGCAATATATGTGTTTTGCCAAGCAATTCTAATCACTTGTCATTCTGAGGATGTTCTGGTGACAAAATGATCTATGACATCATCTTTTACAAACTCAGCTCGATTCTTGAAACTCTTGCATCTGTTCAACTAAAATGGCCCAGGAACCCACCATGATATTCACATCTCGTCTGAATTATACCACGGTGGTTGCATGCAATTTGTCAAAGTCGGGGCAACAAGTCTGGAATCTAACAGATGCTAGTCGACAAACTCGAGTGGCAGAGGGATGTCAATCTTGGCAAAGACATTTGAGTAGCATAAGCATAGCAAGACCTAGCTAGACCACATAACTAAGGTTTCCCACCTTCAGAGTCATCTTCTGATTCAACTCTCTTCTTTGTTCTGGAATTCATGGTAGAACCTTTAATCTTTCCCATATCCATTACTTGTTCAATGCTTTCGGCGATCTTCACAACGTCTTGTGCTGCTGAACTGGAATTGAGCTCACAGTGGGGGTGATTTCAAAGAAGGCCAATGCACCATGCACAAAAGGCTAGCAATTATTTGGTGCCATTGGAAGATGTGGAGGCGATAAACAATTAACAGTGCAACTGAACAAAAATAAAGGTTGTCATTAGTTGATGACTGAAGGCATTGCTGTTGTTGTTAATGACTGAAAAAAAGAGAGGTGCGGCTTCAATTGGACGTGGACAAACAGTGTTTCCACATAAGACTGTGCAGACATTCCCTTTCCATTTGATGCTCAACACTTGTTCAAGCAGATCTGAGTCTATCTACTTCACCTTGATGCTCTCAACTTCCTTTTGACAATGAGCCTCTTTCTGACTCCTTTCTTTATCATCCATCCTTTTCAGTCCAGTATAGTAAACCTTAGATGGGGGAACCTATTTTTCATCCCGGTACATGCATGATAAATGTATGACATGTAATCTATATGATGAACTGACCCTTCAAGGGGGACATATGGTCATAACTCTTGCATGATGAAACAAGAATTTTTATTCTTGCTCAAACTCTACAATAGAAATTTCTTGAATAATGACCATTATATCCCCCCATAAGTCCTGAATTCAAGATGCTTCAAGAAGGGCTTGCTCAGATGCAAAACGAAGCATACATCCTAAAGGAAGGTTCTAATCTTTTTAAGTGAGACAAAGGATAGGTTTACTACTTGGTCTCTAAAAGGGTCTCCTGTTGTCCTAGTGATCACCCTCGTAAAGGCGATATGGGGGCTCAGTAGGCACTGAGAAGGTACGTGTACCAACCATTACCAGTCTAAACACTCAACGAAGAGTTGGGGTTTACACAAACTTCAACCTTGACTAAAAGTCATAAGGTAAGCTACTAGTCCCCCACCTAACCTGAAGCTTGTGTATGTTTTCAAAAATTAAAACATGTGATGCATGAGAGAATCTATACAATGCATGAATAAAACATAAAACAAAACAAAACACACAAAACAAAACAAAACTTGAACACATCAAAACACAAAGCTTAGTCCGATAATGTCAAAAACAGTACCGTCCCCAGTGGAGTCGTCATTCTGTCGCACGTCCCCCGCGCGGCGTTTGTGGTGATTTTTCGTTATGTTTGCTTGATTGGTTCTTGGGAGTCACCACTTAGTATTTGATTGAGGGTTACTAGGAAACCCGGATTTACTGGTCGTTGTCAGAGATTCGAGGGTAAGGGGCTGGTTGTGGCTAGGGAAAATATTAGAACCCCTAGCGCACCCTACCTAAGGTAAGCTGCTTTATGGTTTGATGTGATTTGAAAATTTGAAATATTAATCAAATTCTAAGGCTTTAATAAATCAGTTATTAAATCCCAGAATATATGTAGAAACATGTTCTTACATTTTCATGGAAAATACAACATGATTTTATGTCCTTGAGATATTTAATCATATTCAAATTAAACACTTAATTCTTTGTCTTTTTGATTTTATCATTTAATAACATAAATAAATAAAAATACAAACACACACTTACACATCACTTTTTACTATGTTTTTCTGCTACAATGTTTACAATATAACATAAACTAAAAAACATTTAACAGAAATTTAAATACATATTCAAACATGTAAAAATTACAAAAAACAGGTCCCTAAAAAGTCCAGGAACTGTGGAGCAGTGGCGGAGCGTGTCCACGTGCCGCCGCAAAAAGACCGGCGGCAGGGGAGATCCGAAACGGCTTCCTCCCCTCTTCACTTTCCTCGCCGGCGTTGACCTACAAAACACTAAAAAACGCAACAAGCAGGTCTGTTTTAGTCCAGATCTGCTCTTGGATTTTTCCGTTTTTAGATCTGTGAACCTCTATCTTCTTTCTTCTTCTCGGCTTTCTTTCTTCCTGCTAGTGGCAGATCTGGCCGTGGCAGTGGACGGATCTGCCAATGCTTGAAGGTCTCGTCGTGGGGGAGAAGGAAGTGTTTCCTGGGCGCGGGGAACAACTACGGGTCTGTGGGCGCAGCCACGTGTTGGCTGCTGCTGGAGGCGGTGGTTGGCTTCTGTGGAGGCCAATCTACAGGGAGATAAAGGGAAAGTTCTCCTGAGGGAAGAGGCAGTGACGACTGTGAGAGGGAGAACCAGTTTTGGTTTAGGTGAGCGGCTGTTTGAGAGAGAACCAGCTAAGGGAAGGGGAAGGTTTGTGTGTAGAGGGGGCGGTCTGGTTGGTTCTTTCCTCTCCTAAGAAGATGGAGAGACCAACAGGAGATGGGAGGGGCGGCCGGCCTCTGTTTTTGACAGAGGGGAAGTGAGCGGCGACTTCTCTGGTTTTTGGAAGGGAGGGGGGGCCGACCGACCTCAACAGGGAAAGAGGGGAAAGCTTTGGCTAGGACTTGAGAGGAAATGGGGGGAATGGTGATTGCTCGTTTTTGGCAGAGGGGAAGTGAGCGGCCCGTCCCCTGGAGAAAATGGGTGCTCTGGTTTTTTAATAAAGGGAGGGGGGTGGCGGCTTGCAAAGAAGACCCATTTTTTGTTGGGTTCTTTGGGTTTTAGGGTTTTTCATGTTAATTTTCCTCCCCTCCTCCCATTAAATTTTCTCCGCCCCCATGCCTGTAAATTTTTCTCCCCCCCTCGGTGTTTTACTGTAGCATGGTATTTATAGGAGAAGTGTAGCTTGGCCATAATCAACATTGGTCCCTCAACTTTTTTTTGTATTTTGAATTTATTTTAAAAACAAACAATACTAACATCGACTCAATAAGAAAAATCGGTGGTTGTAAAATTTACACGTTAAAAGTTGAACGCGTTCAAAATACCTTTGAAAATTTAAATTCTTCTGAGATGACCTTGAAAATGCTTAAAACGATGCAAATATATCAAAAATACATTTTTTGGGGTTTTCATTGTTTTTTTGCTATTTTTTATTTTTTCTAAAAATCTATCAAAAACATGAGTCAAAAGTTGGGTAGTAACAACAATAAAGGGTAACTAGATCAATAATACTATGAACTAACTTAGTTCATTGATGAACTTTTTAATCAAAATAACCTCTTTATTTTCTCAAACGTAGAAATGTACTCTTATTTAATTGTAGAATTAGTTGTGCTCTCTTGTTTGAAAATCTTCCAACTTAAAGCACTATCATTTAGAATAAAACATATATTGACTGATATTCACTATTTTTCCAACCTTATGTTGCGATGTCGTGGTTGCACAAATTAATTATCCTAGCTTAAAACACAACACACAAAATAGTATAAAGCAAGCAAGGGGCCGATCACACGAGGAAGGTTCAAGTCTGATTTTTATGCTAGATGATATGCAATTTGGGGGGGTTTGGACGTTATATAGGGTAAAGCAAAAGAAAACAGAAAACTATCAAGAAAAATTAAATAAAATCAGAAAATTATCAATAGAACAAACCTTGGTCGCAAGCACACATCCACCTACGGAAATCAGAACTGATCATGGAACCGAAACATTAATTTATATTCTAAATATTTATCTCTTCTTAACAATAGTTAGTTAACGAATCCGCCGTATAACTAACCATAACCATCAAACAATCACATTGTCCGCACTAATAATTTAATTCAATGGCAGCCTTAAGAACTAGATAAGTTGATTAATCAAGGAAACATAATTGTCCGTAGTCTATATTTGATTTGATTGAATGTTCTCCCAAGATTAATAACGTAGATCTGCCACAATTATTAAACTCAGTTGCTTCACAAGTTCATATACCACAACTCCAGTTTTGATATCAAACTTAGCAATAAATTGTTGACAATAATAACTTAGAGTCCGCTTTATCAATTAAAATAAACAATAATAGAAAAAATAAGCATAGAAGAACAAACATATTCATCATATAAAATGAAAAAAAAAGTAAAATAAATCTCACAGTTCTTGAATTTTGGAGGTTTCAGTGTCCTTGCAACTAAGAAAAAGAGTTTAGCCTTGCATATTTGTTGAACAACTAATAAAAAAGAAAAAAGAAAACATGATTTTGGGTTTCTTAGAGGAAGGGGTGTTTTCTCTTCTTGGCTAGCTGCTCTCTTTTGTCTTCTCTAATTCTTTTTATATCCTATGAAACCCTAGTCTCTATTTTATAAAATAGTTCTCCCTTAAGTAGATAGTTTACATTTAAGTACTTTAATAACTATTTTCCTGAAAAAGAGAAATAACATTGCATGAAATCTTCAAGCTTTGACTTAGAGGAGATAAATTGCTGAAATAAAAACTTGGATATCAGTTTAGATGCTTCGGAACGTAATTTGGACCCGTTTCTTTATGAAACATGTTTGCTAGCAGAATTCAGTTGTCATCTTTGAAGAATCATATCTCCCTCTCATATGACATCTTTTATGGCTGAAATTTTGAGCGTTGATAGGGCTTTGAGTCAGAAATCCAAAAACATTGAGTTTGCATCAAATGGACTTTTATAGCTCAAGATATTCAAGTCGGAATGGCCGAAGGTCAACACTAACAGATTGCGAGATTTAACTTTGAAGGCTGCGATTTCCATGCTCTTTCTTATTTTATTTTAGTGCCTTCGATGTCTAGAAAGGTATGGATGTTAGCATTTAATGCCATTAGAATCACTTCATTTTGACCTCTAGAGCTCATGCTCTGCACAAAACATCGACTGAAGGTCAAATCTGCCAATTACCTCCAAGTTACTTCTTTTTACATCTTTCATCCAAAAGTGCCTTCAAAACATATATCATTTCTTAACAATAATATGTGATTTGTATATAATATTAGAAAAATAACATCACTCCTACTAACCTTTTGTGAACACAAGGTTTATTCATATTTTTGATGAAATCAATTTTTTTATTTACCATCAAAATTGGATATTCCTATCCTTAAAGCTTGCATTGACATTTGTACATTGCCTTTCATGTTAGTCTTTCTCCTAAAGACCCATTTAGATCCATTGAGTTTTATCCCTTCAGGTGAATCAACCAAGTACATAAAGTCCATACTTCAAATCATTTCTTGGAATAAATATTATATATTACTTCCAAGTAATTGGTAAGCTCATCAATTATAAGCAACATATCATTCACAACTTTCATGAGAGGTCTTTATCTCATTGATATATGTTATGTCCTACCAAATCTATAAAGATTTTATGTTTCTTAAGGTTTAGGCTAAACATCCAATATTTTAACCTTGGGAATATCTAAATGTAGTGTTCTAAGAGGTGTAAATAATCTCATTCTCTTTTAGATAATCCTTAAAATATTTGGTCAAATATTAACCACCTCGACCCAATCTATATTTTAATTTTATTGCAGTTTATATTGAACATGATCATAATAAATTCAAGTATATACAAACTATTTGTATAATTATCGGATCCATGAAAATATCATTATTATAAAAGAATATCATTTGTCCTCAATAATAGATTTAAACCCATTTAATACTAAATAAATGGAAACAATGTTTTAAAATACTAGAACAAAATAACAATTATAAAGTTCTAGTATTCACCCGCTAGGCAAAACAAAATAACTAGTTCCTACAGCTAATGGTCTCCAACTATGTTTTTTTATTTATAAAATTTCTTACATTTGATCAAAAAAAAAAAAAACTAGTTCCTACAGCTAATGCAACAACCTTTGTTTCATTACTGAGTTGTAGGTTCATTTTGCCTTCAACTAATCTTCTACTTTTCTTTAGTTTATATTTGTAATTGCAAATGTGAAACCACATTCTGTATCCAATACCCAAAAACTACAATGCAAAGTAGTAAGATAGTTTTCAATTATAAACATACCAAAAATAGAAGATTCATTAAGCTTCTTTGCCTTAAGGGTTGCAAGGTATTCCTTGAAATTCCTCCTTTAATATCCTTCCTTGCCAATATGATGACAAGTGCCATTGTCTTTCTTGATCCCCTATTAGGTTTGTTTGCTTTAAAGACAACACCTTTATTTTTCTTATCATCTTCTTAGACATTCTAAAAGACTAAACTAGAAGAACTAGGCTCTTTTTCTTCTTAAGAGCCCCTTCAATAGGCTTAAGCATATTAAGCAATTCTGGTAATGTACTAACCAACTTGTTCATAATGAATTGCGAAAAACTTTAGGGTAATGACTGTAAGACCAAGTCAACACTTAACTCATGGTAAATGACTAAACCCTTTTTGTTTTTGATAAGTTGACATATGTATAAAAAGAAAAGAAGGTACAAATATTATAAGGGGCATACCCTAGATTTACAATGTAAAACAAAAGCTTAAAAACAACAAATGGCCACAAAATAGAAAACCAAAACCTAGCTAGACCAGCTAGAGACAATAATAAAATTAACCAAACATCAGTTTAAGACTCTACGTTATTCACCTTCCAAGCTCTTTGGATCTTAATGTTTTTATCTGTTGCTGGAATGTTTCTCATCACATCGAGCTTGTCGCGAATGATCCCTTCGATTTGATCAAAGATCAAATTCGAATTTGTAGACATACCTACAAAGATCCTTGCATTCCATTCTTGCCAAACACAATACACCGTAGCTGCGAAACCCAGCTTGCAAGAAAAGTTTTTGAAAGTTTAACCATTCCAAGTGACAGTAACCCATCCAATCCATTCATCCTAGCTTTTCCTCATTTTATAAATGTCGCATCTATCACAAGCATCCCACCATATCGCTTTAGAATAAGAGCATTCAAAGAATAAGTGGTTGTGATCTTCATTGTTAAAGAGACAGAGTGAGCACCAGTTGGGACTATAAAGACCAAACCAATGTAATTTATCGAGTTATGAGCTTTTGTTAAACAGCCAGTCATAGAAGAAAAGAATGTCTTGAAATACATTCTTGAACCACATAATGCCATGCCATTCAACCATCTGATTAAGGATTCTGAGTTGCTCCCAAGCTACTTTGATCGAGAATCTCTGATTTGACGAATCCAACAAAACAATCTCGTCCCTCTTCCCTATTATAAGATTAAAATTAAAAGGAATAGCATCTATAATGGTGTAAACACCCAATTATATATATATATATATATAATTGATGACTCCATCGTCGCTGCCGATTCAAAAATCGGCAGCGACGCAGTGTTATTAAAAGTTAGGGAAACAAATTGGACTATCTTAAGGAGCTGGGAGGGAGAGGTAAAAATGATTTTAGACACACCAAAACACGAACAAGAACACCTCTAACCCAACCCCAAACACCCCACTTCAGTTTATGTGAAGTATAAATGCAGAGAGAGAGAGAGAGAGAGAGAGGGTGACCCTTCCTCTTCCTAAAGTCTACCTGCAGCAGCTGCATGTTCAGCTCCATGTCTCTCTTTTCCACCTTCTTCCCAATGAAAATTCAAACCAAAACCAGCAAAGAACTCATTTTGTCATTTATTTCCCAAGGTAAACAAAATATTTTTTACAAGCACCACCCAGAAAAAAGTGTAATGGAATTTTTTGAAATATTTAAAATATCAGAAGAATGTAATTCATAAAATGGAATTCATTTTGTCATTTATACGAATAAAGTATTATGAT
>Ga0307515_10014373_pt1 | contig 14682 bp, 11 predicted proteins | sample 17_EM_MG_FD_194513 | JGI IMG/M metagenome (GOLD analysis project Ga0307515, IMG submission 194513) | Populus trichocarpa ectomycorrhiza microbial communities from riparian zone in the Pacific Northwest, United States - 17_EM | ecosystem: Host-associated > Plants > Roots > Unclassified | place... | reverse complement strand
AAGTGTGCACAACTTTTTGTACCCTCCAAGCACTTGACAGCCAGGGGTTAGGTATTCCTGGGATGATCTAACTCGGTACCTCCAAAGGGCGGCGAAGCCGCCACCGTAACTTGTATATCTGAACACTGAGCAGTGCGTCTTCGTTCGGGAAATTGTGCCAAATTGGTGTTGTGAAATCCTGAAGACCGATTTTATCCTTTCGCACCGTTGTAAAATCTCAGCAGCATAGCTATTGCATTCCATCTTCCAGATGTGGGTCGAGCGAGCTATCTGCGGATAGGAAGTCACATTCACGGGGGTACATGGGAAGGTTACATTCCTTCGGTAAAAATTACCAAGGCCTAACGGCTTGCGTTCGCAGCTTGGGAGGCTTTGATTTCCCCACTTCCTGAGTGTCACCACTTACAAGGTTCTGATCTAAGAAACATATTTACCAGCCCTTCGCCCGCAGAAAAAAGAAAATGTGGCGGAAGCCTCGGTGATCTTGGCTTTCCATCTATACTGGTGGTATTACCCGAGATATGGGGATACCCATTACGTAGGAACAGCTTAACTACACTAGTATCTTGCTATTGTTGGGAAGTTTATATTGTTTTCACATCTTCTGGACTCGATACACTCGTAGTATTGGTTACCGAGCGGTTACTGCCGAATAGAAGGCTCTTTCGGACATATAATATCACCTGCGGTTGTCTAATTTGACTGATTTCAACGATTGAAATTCATTAGAACCTACTCATCTGTATCGAAATCGATTATAGCTACCCATGCGGGTGGGGGGTGCTGCTAGGCGAACGCGTGTGACCTCCTTTCTTCCGAAAAAGAAAAGGTCCTGTGTAGTTAGACTCTGCAGAGTTAGTGTGCAGTGGCAATATACTGCCACGTGCTCGGCTATCTTCCAATCAAAAAATCCCTTAACCCACACCCTCCACCCCCGTTCCTTTGCCAAGAATTGGCTAGACCCACACTAAAGCTCTACCGTCCACTTGCTCTATGTATGTTCTGTGATAGAATACGTACCTGCTATAGGGTTAATTTCGTAAGTTGGCTAGTGCCGTATGTTCTTTCCTTCGTGATAATTGCGATATGAACACCTCTGTTGTCCAGGCATCTCAACTATCCGGGGCTACAACAGACCATCGGGGCCCGACATCATGGTCCCGTCTCGGGTATCATTTATATAGCCTGGTCCGTCAGTGGCTGAATCCTTCTGAACAACGAATACCGGCGGTGGGGCCTTAAAATTGGCATCGGTAAATGTTAAATGTCATGATGACATTAGCGGCCTAAAATGTCCCATATCAATGCCCCGAAACTACCGTTGTTAGTCTCAAAACAAGCGGCTGTGGGTACTACACTGCAGGTGATAAATGTGAATATGATAATAGTATTACATAACATGATTTCCACCGCTTTTCACAGTCCCATCCATCTGCATGTCACGGAGACTTGCAGGCCCTGTAGGAGTCTAGTTAAAGGAAATTTGCCCTAGTCTCGAACGGTCTAGAATTCTGTGCCCCGAGATTCATAGTCCCGTCCCTGGCAGACGCTTGCTCGTATATGGCTAGTATCTGGATCGTAGTTGGATGTCGGTGATAATCTTATTTACGAAACTTCACTAAATATCACTCACGCTTCTGTGTCTATGGCATGTTCGAAGTAGAGATAGTAAAGATGATAGAGAAACTTGATTGTATACTATCTAAGAGGGCCGTAAGGGCATATATCTATGGTCATACAAGTGCGAATGCGTACGTACCCATCTATGTATCGATCCGGCTGAATGCCCTCAGCCCGACAGCAATCTTCAGCCATACGAAGGCTGAGATCTATTTATATAACATGGCAGTCAATGTTGCACCACATCAATCGAGATTTCTTAGGTATCTTAAGTCTTCTTCCTCTCACATAACAAAAACCTCACGTAAGGGCTCCTATATTGTAAAACCAACATAATAATATATTGGTCACTAGCTATATATATTCCAACGGAATATTAAAGTTCAATTAATGACTGTGAGACTAGTCGCTAACTAAAGTCTGTCCAACGTAGCCTTATTCCATAGATAGGCCCGGAAACTAGCTACTGGCTGGAATCATCCAACTGAGCCTTAAATGAACGTTTACCATCGCAGCCCACATGGAAGCAAGTCAAGCTAGTTGAGAGCCCGCTCCCGGTGAGTCCATCTCCACCGTCTCCCAGTCAGTATAGATCGACGACCGCCTCACAGCTCCCATTGAGTCGATCTGTACGGTCTCTAGTCTGTTTTTGTTTGTTTTGTTCTTTGTATTAATCATACTGCATTCACTCTATCGAGAGTAAGGCAGAGCCCATTTTCTCTTCCCCCCGGCTGGCTAGCTAGATGGGGGGTATCCCCATCCTTTACCCTTCTCACTGTTGAAAACAATCAAAGAAGAGAATGAAAGATGTTGAGTTGTCTATCGCATAGAAAGAGAATAATATATGTATATATGTAAGAACGATATGATTCCTAAGAGCGAATATTACCTAGACCCAAGGTAACCTAAGAGCTAATGTCGTACCAAGCCAGAGGTTACCAGAGAGCCACATATCACGCCGCTTGGTGTCCTTTCATCTGAGACGACTTGTCTCTTAGTATCACTTGTCGTCCGGCAGGAGCAGGCATCGCAATAGTCTGTCCCGTCCGAACAAGATTGCTGAGGACGGGACTGTCACCTAAGCTTTCTGTATTTCTCTCTTTTGTTATTTCGATTTTTGTAGCTACTCGTTCTTTGTTTTGTTTGCTGTTTGGGAAAGAATGGGGAACGAGGGTAGGTGGAGGGGGTGAATATAATGGGGGCACTAGTTAGTGTAAGTATAGTAGGATTAAACAAAGCGGTGGATATTTATAATTATCTACCATATCTTAGAGATGGAGATCCAGAGCATAAGCTATAAATTACTGGCTTCTTGCGCTCTATCTTAAGCTGGAAATTGTTCCTAACCTGTGCCATCTGTAAATGCCAATAGACCGGCTAGATCAATGTGGTCATGTCTTGCCAAGACCTCAATAATGTGCAATCACTTGGCTATCTTGCCGTTACATTGTTACGATGTTGAAAGAACTGCAAACAGTATTAAAAAGAAGTGGGAAGCAGAAATACTGGAGCCATATACAAAGTTAGAGAACTTCGGGGGTTGGCCACCGGATATTCAAATTTAATACGAGGGAACTGGTAGCGGTAATACACATATCTGCCCCACGCCCACGAAACTCCAGGTTGTGCCTACACAACTATTGCTTCCCCGCACCAGCACCAAAATGCGATATGATCTCCAATATCCACAGTTCTGACACTTCATTCGTTAGATACAACCAAATACAGTAACAATCAACATATTACCACTGCACACGTGGTCGCTTCACTATCCCTTCGGCGCGGGTTGCTGTGGCGAAGGCCATACTGGACTTTGAGGACTTTGAGGACCACTGCCGGAGTACACTGGCGCCGGCGATATCGACACCTTCGGCTGGAATTGTGACACAACTTGCGGGTTCGAGTTGGCTGTTCGGAGCTTGAACCAGATTACCATTATTGCCGCAACAGCAAGCGCGATCGCAATGATGGAACCAATTATTATGCCTGCAATAGCACCCCCAGATAGAGAATTATTTTTCGCTGCCAGCGCAGGTGAGAGCGGTGCTGGGGCGGTGGAGCTGGGGGCAGCCTTGACTAAGTCCGAGGGTGTTTCCGTACTGCTCGGGGTCGTGGTGGGCATCGGGCCTTTTGCTGGGTTCGTCTCGCTTGCGTACAGCGCCCATGAGGGGTTTCTGGTAGTAGTGCTTACGGAAATATCTCCACAGTCAAGGTAAAAAAATGTACCAAGACCATAGCCGTACTGATAGTACATGGAGTAACAATATGGGTATGACGATCCACTACATACGGAAAATCAGTTTTAGTGCCATGAGGTGAATAGAATATCATGCGAACCAGTACGCCGTCCCATCAGTATACGCCACTCCTGCCACTCTGCTGAAAGTGTGACTAGTGTATGGTATGCACACGCTGAAGGATGTACATGTGAATCCACTATTATATACTTCAGTAACTCATAATACTCCATGGTAGGGAACAGATTCACATACATTGCGCAGCATGCACCGGTAACAGTCTCAGCCCTTAATTCGCTTTCTGCAAAAGCTGTACAGGAGACACTTGTGAAAATATCACAAACACCGACATTGCAAGCTGCTGGATTGTTCCAGCCGAGCGAATCAGACATCTGTCTTCTCAACAGTCTTTGGAGTTCTGGTGTTGGAGTCGGCTGCATATCCACGGTAATCGGGGCTCCACCACCATTGGAGTTTATAGTTGAGGCTGCGAGCCGGGGATATGAGCAAGGTGATGGTATCTCTTGCGGCGCCGCTGATGCAAATGGCGGAGCCAAGACAGCAACAATAACACCGCTGAGTGTAAGAAGTGGATGGATCTTCATAGTGATTGCAGCTGAGTTTCAGCTCACTGGGTCCCGACAGAGCAGCAGCTCGACCTTATCACTTCGGCTCGAAAGCACACCATTTCCAACATGGCGAAAGTATTCCCACAGCCCTGCATGCACAGATCCAGAATTTCTCGCTACGACACGGGGCCAAGACATATGTTCCTGCATGAATGAGACCACCCTGCAGCTGAAGTAGCAGCTTCAGCTTGCCATAGGAATGGAGGCCGTGCTAGTTCTCGATCTACATATTTGAACGTGCGCTTTCATGGGGAAGAACTGCTGAGCAGGTATTGCCGCCTAGGATACGGTAGGCAAATTCTGAAGATCGATTGATCGCTTCGCGCTGTTGTAAAAAATGCGCAACATAGCTGTTGCATTACATATGCAGAGTCACCCCAGCAATGGACATGGCGTCCTATCTGCGGATATGAAGTCACATTCATGGGAGACACATGGGAAGGCTACGTTCATTCGTCTGAAATTACACAGCATCGGACCGCTTCCTTTCGCAGCTTAGCGAAGATTTGATTTCTCCCCTTCCCCAATGTCTCTGTTCACAAAGGGCTAGGACTCATACTCACCTACAGCCCGTCACCCACAAACCAAAGAAAACAAATTTGTGGGCGGAAGTCTTGGCAATCTTCACATTCTTCATCTGGTAGTATCCGAGATGCTGTGATACAGGAATAGCCCAAATTACACCCGTATCCTGGTATTATTGGGGAGTTCATATTGTTCTCACATTGCTGCACTAGTACACACAGAGTTCGATAGAGAGCTACCCTCCGGTTATCGCCGAATAGAAGATGCTGTGGACATACATCATTCGCTTTTGCGTAATTTGAATGGGGTCTAGCCTTTTGTGTAACTTTGGAATCAACGATTCAAAACCATCAGATGCCTACCAATTCCTGTCAGCATCGGTTTTAGCTACCCTTTCTAAGCCGCGGGTTCTTATTTGCTTGAGAGCTCATAACGAAGGTAACACTCTTTTCCTACGAATTGAAATGGTGCCGTTTTTACGACTTTTTGGTTGCTGCTGCTATCGAGGATGTTATCTAGGAATCGAACAATATATCATTGAATACTTATTGTCATGTGCCTGACTATCTGCCAATCATAAAACTCCTAAACCCTCCACTCTCTACCTCCATATCGTTGCCAAGAATTGGTCTAGACCGACAATACAGCTCCACCACCCTGCCACTCCATATATTTTCTACTATGATTGGAATATGTATCTCGCTAGGGAGTCGTTTTCATAAGTTGCCTAGTGCAATACATTCTTTCCTTTGTTCATTATTCGTGAGAATTGCGTGAGTTACTCTCTGCCGTCCAAATCCCTGCGCGCTGGCAGTCAGAAATAAGTTTACAGATACTAGGATATACATAGATAGGCGGGGGGGTAGCTAGTACCTTAGTTAGACGTCAGGCGGTGAGCATTAATCTAAAAGCTTAACTCCATTACATTCGGCGGAGTCTAGGGCTACAAGGGTAAATCACTACAACTGAGATGTTTTATGTTTGTCTCTCCACTTACCAAACAATAACCTCGCATATCAAAGCTCGACTAAATATTAAGAAATGCGCACTCTATCTTCTCTCATATTTTTCATTATAGCTTACTCCGTAGCAGCCTTCGATAGCTTTGAACAAGCCTAAACAAGCGATAGCAAAAGAACGGGGTAATTAAAACGTAACAGAACGCCGAGCATTGTTCCTAAGCGGTCCGGCCAGCCTGCATATATCTTCGAGGGGCTGCATAAGCCTAGGCCAGCCTGCGTAATCATAGGCCGGCCTGCAAAAGTCTGTCATAAGCCTAGGCTAGCCTGCGAATATCTTTGATGCCTGCGGAAGCTTGCATATACCTTCGAGGCCTGCATAAGACTTGGCAGCCTGCCGGCCAGGCTTCGATTTTCAGGCCTGCGATCAGGCCCTGTTTCATGCAGGCCTGCTGGGCCAGGCCGCTTCGAAACACTAGCGCCGAGCGCAATTTGTACAACTTCAAAACTTAAATAAAAATACATGCAATGATGCAATCGAGGCGTGTCATTGATTTGCACGCCACAAACCAGCAGTGTAATTCTTCGTGGTGTGGGGTTGATTCCTGCTTCCGTCTGACTATCATGAACACAACAGTAAGAAAAGGCTACACTTAACAGTATACATACTCCATCGCTGGTTCAGACGTATCGCTCAACTGTGATACTACCAATAATATTAGAAGTATCATTGTAACAGCTACCAAAATATCACTGCGATGATCCAAGTTATGCTAACGACCCACCGGAATACCTTGCTCACTATGAATGGCAAATTAATGGTTCCCAGGGTGAGAGGATAGCGATATCCAGAATTCCCAACCGTCTGTCTGGACTGACGTCTTTTGGAGTTCCGCACCGCTGTCCAGACCGGGTGAACAGTTTGTTTGCCCTGGGGTGTCACGGGCCGAGGATAGAATCCCTCGGGCCCGTTCAGGGCGACTGTAGGTCCCTAGCGGAGGTTACCATTAGCGGATGCGTATCATCCCAGGTGGCAACTAGGCTGAGCTCACCGTGTCCGTTGGCACACTCAAAACTGGGGCTCCCACATCTTTGATCCGCATTTTCTACACAGTTGATCCGCTTCACAGAGTTTGTAGGTATAAGTGCCTTGTTTTTTCCCATCACTCCGCCACATTTTAGGCTTAAGCATCGCGTGCAAAGACTGTAAGGGCCCTGCAGGATTGTAGTCCGTATACTAGAAGCTCTAAGGAAAAAGCGGGCAGGAATTCTCAGTTCGGAAAATTGTAATCCAGGGTCGGCCAGGGCTCTGCCCGTACGAGACAGACGGTTGGGAATCCTGGCGATATCTCAAAAGGCACAAACTCGGCAGTGAAGGATGCTCATCGTTTTCTTTCATCCCTGAAAATTCATGGCAAATAGCTCTCTAACAGTTAGAATTATCCCCTGGATCGTAACTTTGGTATTCCCGGCCCGTTTGGCAACCGATTCCCCACCCGCAAATATTTAACGACGCAACCACATCTCTGTGGGGGTGGCCTGGGAGCAATATAAACTTACTTTCTTATGTCTTCAGAGTATTTTGGGAAAAATTAAGGACTGTACAGGAATGGGGCACCGATAAAAAGGGCAGTTCTTATTGGAAGGTTTGTCTCAAGATCAGTTCCTCATAAACTCGAAAATGTCACTGCACAGCACTGATGGACGACTCTGCCCATAACACCCAAAATATCCTTCAAGCTCTGTGCTAAGGATATGCCCTGAAGTCCCAGTATCATTACGCAAGGAATTCCATCTGCAATGTACCTGAGAGTTGAGGCACAGAGGGGGGGATACCGATACCCATCGCACAGCTCTCATAGTGAACAAGGCTCAAACCCACTTTGTCAGTCAGAGGGCATATCTTGACCTCTCAGCTAGAGCTGGAGCTGCGGGCAATTTTCAGTCCACCTGGAGAAGGGAAAGTAGCTGGGATGGTGGCTTTGCCAGCAGGAAAGCCCAGCCAGAAATACCAAATCTCCACCCAAACTTTGCTAAGCATGTTCAAAATGCAAGTACCTGTGGTGTCTCAATAATGAAAGGCATTGTTTTTGCGGAATTCAATCACCTGTAAAGGAGAAAGGTGGGTAGTGGTGCATAGACATTGGGTGGGGTTGCCAGTTCAGAGGGCGAATTTTGGAGGGGCAGTAAGGCTTACAAAGTCACATCACATAGAATTTACAATTCACTTGGATAGAAAGTTTTATTTGCTACTAAAGAAGACTTAATAAAAAGGAGGGCCTCTGACGACCATTTTTGGACGTGTGGCGAGGTGGTTGCGCGGGCGGCCCGTATGGGCCGGGAACCAGTTACGATCCACGGGATACAGGAGGGACTGTCTGTATGGAATAAAGCTTACCGCGACGAACGAAAGAGGAATATACACTGCTAAAAGTAGTATTAGGTTGCTTATTTGCTCAAAAGTTCTCACTCGGATGTCCCAAGGAAATTCGGAACTGTTTCATAACCTTAGCTGCATATTTCATTAAAGTTGCCCCAGTCAGATTAGATGGCATTGTTCGGATTCTCGCCCGGCAATTCCGTGCAAGTATGATCTTCTAAGTATGGTTACAAGGTTCGGAGGTCTCATGGTGAAAGCCCCACGTTATTGGTGATGCCAATTGGAATGATCTAATGTATAGCAGAATCCCGAGAAGAGTACCATCGTTGTTTCTCTACTCGTATAATAGCTTTTGTTCGGGGTGACCCGACTGCTCTTCGTCGAATGTCGAGATTTTATGCAACTAGCTGGAGTAAGCTCTCGTGAAGCCAATGGAAGACTGGCGGTGTCAGTGCGATAGTGCGACACTCAAGTCTCGGAATTTCTAGGTAAAGCGAGAAGTTGTGAGCTGTGTATGGCATCATTGGATGTCAGTGTTCGGGATTCGGTGGTTTTACCAACTTCCTAGAGAAACGCTGTTTGTCCGATGGTAAGATGGAAACGGCGCCATCTTTTTGAGGCAGGAAGGGGAGGAACGGTCTGATTGCACGCTCGGGGACGCGATATTGCCGTTGTTTGTTTGTTTGTTTATTCATACTGTATTCACTCTTACCAGAGTATGACAGAGCCAAATAACCCCTCAAGCGATATTGTCGTCCCCGGCCGTTCCTGGCAGATATCCGTGGATGAAGAAATTCACAGCTAGTAAAACGAGATCAATCATACCAAACCTCAAATTTACCCATAATATGTACTGCAAACGCTATTCGTTACCATTGGCTGACTGATCTGTAGTCATATAGAATACTTAAATGCTTGATGTCAGCCGAAGACAGTGAAAGTCAGCCAGGACGGTTGAGTACTCTGGGCTACAATTTGTAACCATATTTTGGGAGCACTTATCCCAACAATTGAGTATGGAATGGCAAGCACTAGAATATCAGGACTGTGAAGGTTGTGTGACTATTCTATTAGGCTGTGTTCTAGTCCAGTCACGGAGGATGTCCCTCCGCGGAGAGACCAGTCCATTCACGGAGTCCCACCCTCAGTGACTGGACTGGTTCATTCGCGGAGTGTACCCCTGCACCCCACCTCCGTGACTGGACTGGTTCATTCACGGAGCATACATACAAAGTGCTAATTACACTCAACGTCGTGGTGCAACTACAATTACACTATGCTCTATATCCTGACTTGAAACCAGCTCTTCTCCCTCGAAGCCTTCTTCCTCTACATCGTCCTCGTCCTGCTCCTCGCACACATCCTGGTACACCTCGAGACCCTCTTCTTCCTCAATATCCAGTCATCTCAAATGACTTTCGTCGTTTTCCTCTGCGCCATCGCAAAACAATACGAGCCGCTTTCAGGCTCTGTCAGGCTTTGTTTTGTTTTGTTTAAATCATACTGTATTCACTCAACTTAGAGTATGACAGACTCCTAAACCCCTCCGCCTCCGGGCTGGCCGGCTAGATGGCGGAGCTGCACTCCTACTACCCGTCGTCCCCTCTTTGACAAAGGGAAAGCACATCTAACGAGACAGTCCATGAGATACGATACAATGGAAACAACATCCCAACAGAAACGAGAGACCGCCAGCGCTTACTCCTTCATTCGCCCGGGCGGGAACTTTCCGATGTCAGTGGCCGCCAGGAAGTCCATCACCGCCTTATCACACATTTCCATAGAGAACAGCTCAGAGATCAGCACGTGTTGGCATCTGCCCGCTCTCCACCCCGTTGCTTTCCCCACCTCTTTCCAGAGCGTTCTTTGCTGGCCATTCCATCAGCTGCAGTAGTGGAAGAGGTGTTTCCGTGTCTAGGCCGTTCTTCCTCCAGCTCTTTCAGGTGTTCACCGGCGCGAAAGCAAATCCTGACGGTGTCACGACTCAGACAGGAGCCAACTTTGAAAGTATGGCAATCTTTCAGGCTTTCCGCCGGCTTTCGCTGCATATATCTTTTCGCGCAGATACAGTTTCATGCATTCATTCATGGGATGGGGAATTCTCTCGATACTCACAATGGGTGGTGATGGTCGCAGCGGGAGGGTGCAAAAGACTAGCTGCATCACTGCAAAGGACCACTTCAACAAACCAGCAGCATCTCTTCTATTGACCAGCTGAATCTAGTGCGAAGGAGGTTTTGCAGCGAAAGAGGTTTTGCAGCGAAAGAGCTACTGCAGCGAAATGACCACCGCAGCGAAAGACGCAAAAAGAAGTGAACATCTCCAAGTCTGAAAGGGCACGAAAGAGCATTGCCAGCGGAAGTGTGTGGAAAGCAGCCAAAAGCACGAAAGCACGTGGTACTTTCAGGAACTTTCAAAGTACGGTCGAGTTTCGCAATGTGTGCTAAATGCACTTAGTTGCTCTATGTTAAATGCAATTGCATTATGTAAATTCAGCTAGATAGGACCAGCTAAGTGCGCATACATGTGTGGGCATATGTGTGCAAAGTATTCACCGAGTGTATACTCGGTGAATGGACCAGTCCATTCACGGAGGTGGGGTGCAGGGGTATACTCCGCGAATGAACCAGTCCAGTCACTGAGGGTGGGACTCCGTGAATGGACCGGTCTCTCCGCGGAGGGACATCCTCCGTGACTGGACTAGGACAGGCTGCAAGCCTAAGATAAAAGGACTACATCAGAAACCTAAAATCACATGATAACATGTGAAATACTCTTTAACAAAGGCTAGATACTGCGAGTCCCAAACGACACAAACCAGTATCTTTTAACAGTTCGAGGCTACACAATATGACTCACGTAAAACACATTGTTCTTTACCGGTCTCCAGAACTACGAGTAGCAACTTGAAGGCACTACCGAATCACCAACGAAACACCGAAATACATATCTATACTACTTTACTGTCCCACTTTAACACAACCAGTCACATCCTGCAGCGTCGAACAAACCCTGCACCTAGCGTGGATGAGGTCATGCATTCCATCAAAGAGGCAAAACAGTGGTACTGACTCTGGAAATTGGAGATGCTTCGTGTTGAGATCAATCGAGTACGAATAGAGATATTGAATTGACTATCGTACAAAAGTGATTGTCTAAAGAGCAAAGAGAGAGAAAGACACGCGAATATTATTCATATAAGCATATGGAATGTGTCTTTTTCGATTCTTATTGGTCAGAATTCTGTGGCTGAGTGGCTGAGTGGCTGAGTGGCTGATAGTGGCAAGTATAAACCACAAGAACTCAAATTAAAAACAACCCACCAATTTAAGTCTGCAAGTTGCACTCTGACAACAAAGTGTAATATATATGAAATGTATATAACTCTACCTGCTTTCACATCCCAGGTTGACATTCTTGATATTTTTAATATTGGGTGAGTAGTTGTGGATTAATACCTTGTTTGTAATGTTTTTTGACAGTAGTATGCAGAGAATTTGCAATGGAGTAAATTGGGAACTGGAAAGTGAAATACGACCTATTTATGGATGTTTCATCCTTAGAACATGATGTGATCAGAGCAAAACTTGGTGATATCGTTGGATTTCAAATAATTCCAATAGCAGTACAGAAAGCTTCTTTTCAACTGACAATAATTGCTCTGGCCATAGAAATAGTACGAACATACAGAGACTTGGAGAGATATACTAGTGGGCTTGGAACCTGTACAGTGGGTACACTGTGGAAGATGGAGTTGAGTCTAAACAGGGTGGTGGAAACATCTCTATCTTATCTCTACTGCTTATATCAGCACGGAAAGTCAGCAGGGGGATCGTGGTGCACAGGGATAACAGAGGTCGACTGGGTGATTGCAAGTGAATATATTTAGAAGACTCAGAAGTAGATAGATACACCGAAAAAAAATAACAACATATAATATATAACCCATACAAAAGTTGTTATTGGGATCCAAATCCATAGTATATTTGATGGATGGCAGTAAGAGCTCCTATCAACTTGCATGTTGACTACATTATTATGATATGCAGACAAGTTTGTTCACAAAATACTATACATTATGCTGCATTCAAAGATACAGTCGAGTACACTTCATTGCATGCTTCCAAGTAGGCTCTCAAGATGTTTTTATGTACACATCAGTGTACGATTTCAAGTATGCTTCCAATTCCACTCAATCACACATTCCAAGCCTGCTTGACTCTATGCTCCCAGGTAAGCTCTCAAGAAGCGTCCAAGTATACTGCAAGTATATTCCCAGGTATACCTCCAAGGATATTCTCAAGTACACTTCTGAGCATCCTTTCAACAATGCTTCTAATTGCACATGATGGTATCCTTGCAGCCATATATGCTCCTATGTAGGCTCTCAAGATGCTCTCAAGCATACTTCCAAGCAGGCTCTCAAGTATATTTCCAATTGCATGATATGATACACTCTCAATCTACTTGGCTCTATGCTTCCAAGTTTACTCTCAAGTGGCAAGACACTACCAATGTCACCTGACTATATGCTTCCGTATATGCTTCTTGGAATTTACTTGAGAGACTTGAAAAGTGGCAGCCACCAGGCACCAGGAGGCAGATTATGGGTAGTGGGTAGTGGGAGGCATATCATGGCAGAAATCATAACGTCAATCAATATTAAAGTGTGAACCATATCTGTATTGTACCCACCACAATGGGATCTTGCAATGGCTCATAGTTATGGAATTGACAATCACAAATTTAGATTTGTAAGAAAAAGTAGAAAATTGGATCTTAGGATGCAGATGTTCTAGCAAAATCTGGTGCCTGCAGCCTACCGATTGTAGGTGTATGTGTGCACATTCAGTCCAGGGCTGAAAGTGATGATGTCAATGGTATAATAGCCATGGTGATGATAGTAATGATGATAGTATAGGTGATGGTGAATATAGTACCAGAAGCACTCAATCAAGTAGATTCAGTTCGTCAACATTCGTGTAAAACCTTCCAATAACGCATAGATTTACATTGGCGAAATGCATAGTAAGGAAAACTCAACTCCTCACAATCTTTACATCTCTCAGCTGCAGCTCTCAAGCATTGCGCTGTTATGCAGTCATCAAGCACACTCTGAAGGAGGCTATAAAACAGACTTACAAGCAGAATATCAAGCAGACTTCAGACTAGGCTCTGATAAGGTGTTCAAATGCCAGCAGGCTCTCCAGTCGACTCCATACTGCTATAACAGCCATGTAGTTAACACAGGTATACCTTCATCTCTGGCCACCAGTCTTATATAGTTTCACTGAATGGACTGTAGATGACGATAGACTGCACATTATGCAGAGGTCCATGGGAAGCTTGCTATGAGTTGTGCATGTATGCAGTTACACATAGTGCAGACTATGGTCAATTTTTACTGTTGCTGATGTATCATTTTAGCACACAATGAAATACGCACTGTATTCGTGCCAGCTCTTGGTTACATGTACTCATGTTGAGCTTTGTTGATCCATGCAATATGTGTGGTTCCTCAAGGCTGCGTGTTCTGTCAAATCCAGTCACCATATTCTTATGCTTCTTGAGCTAGAGCTGGTCCTTCCGCAATTCCCTTACAATGCTGCAAGATGTATGGTGGAATGTTGAAGATAGGCCTTCAACCTTTTAGATCCACTGAGTCACAACTAAAAATCCTAGGGTATATCACTGGCAGTCAAGTAAGTCATAGAGCCTCACTCCTTTTGCTCCTGTAGTCTTGATTCCTTGCTCCATTCCTCTTCTGCACCATAATGTCCCTCAACAGTAACAACCAACAGAGTGGCTGGATAGTCTATTTAGTAGACTATTCACCTGGATACAGACAGTCATTGATGTGGAGGGTGGAATGACACCATATATGTGGTATTTGGTAGAGAGACTAGGTGGTGCATTCAACTTTTTTCCTTCACACAAATCAAGTCATAGATGTCACTAGATTATCTTTACATTGTCTAGCACAGCGAAATGGCTGCCAGGACTTGATATCAGATCTGGAAGTGTGCCCAACTTTTCGTACCCTCCAAGCACTTGACAGCCAGGGGTCAGGTATTGCTGGGATGATCTATTTAGGTATCTCCAAAGGGCGGCGAAGCCGCCACCATAGCTTGTATATGGGAAAGGAGAGAGCATACTCGGCGAAGCCGAGTATCACATCCGGAGACCAATGCCGGGCATCACTGCCGGGGCTAGCCCTACTCCTCAGCATGGGGGCTGGCGAGGCCGATGGGGGCAGGCGAGGCTGGTGGGGGCAGGCGAGGCTGGTGGGGGCAGGCGAGGCCAATGGGGGCCGTAAGCCACCGGCCTCATGC
>Ga0307515_10014372_pt1 | contig 14686 bp, 14 predicted proteins | sample 17_EM_MG_FD_194513 | JGI IMG/M metagenome (GOLD analysis project Ga0307515, IMG submission 194513) | Populus trichocarpa ectomycorrhiza microbial communities from riparian zone in the Pacific Northwest, United States - 17_EM | ecosystem: Host-associated > Plants > Roots > Unclassified | place... | reverse complement strand
ACCGCCTACACCGGCGGCCTGACCGGCACGCTCACGGCCACCGGCACGCCCAGTGTCGTCTGGCCCAGCGGCGCCAACTTCACGATCGCCTCCGGCGCCAGCACCACGACCACCAATGTGCAGGTCACGACGCCCGGCAGCGTGGTGTTCGGCGCCAGCAGCCTGAGCGTGACGCCGAGCAACGCGACCAGTTGCAACTTCGGCAGCCCGCTCTGCACGTTCACCGCCACCGACGCGGGGCTGTTCTTCGACGTGCTCGACCATGCATCCGAGGCCTCGCAAACAGTCAGCGTCAAGGCGGTGCGCAAGTCCGACAACGCGCTCAGCTGCACGCCGGCGTTTGCGAGTGTCAGCAAGGCCATCACCTTCACCTGCGGCTACACCAACCCGACGACGGGCACACTGCCGATCCGCGTCGGTGCCAAGGCCTTGAACACCGGCAACAACGCCAGCGCTGCCTGTGATGCCACCGGGCAGGCCGTGACGCTGGCCTTTGACGCGACCGGCACCGCGAGCACGACCGTTCAATACGCCGACGTCGGTCAGATGAGCCTGACCGGCAAGTACACCGGCAGTGGCAGCGACGCTGGCCTGGTGATGAACGGTACCGACAGCTTCGTCGCCGCGCCTGCCAATTTCGCGTTCTCGGGCATCTCCAGCCCGATCAAGGCCGGCGTCACCTTCACCGGCACGCTCACGGCGCGCAACAGCAGCGGCGCCGCTACGCCGAATTTCGGCAAGGAGACTTCTGCCGTCGTGCCGGCCCTCGCTTTCAACAGGACACTGCCGGCGAGCGGCGGCGCCAACCCGACCTTTGCCAAGACCTTGGGCACCTTCTCCAACGGCGTCGCGTCGCTCACCGCCATGCGCTGGGACGAGGCCGGCCAGGGCGACCTGACTGCCACGGTCAACGGCTACCTCAGCAGCAGCCTCAATGTGACGGGCAGCATCAGCCTCGTCTTCATCCCCGATCATTTTGAGGTGACGCTCACGCGGCCCGCTTGCCTAAGCACCGAGGCCTACTATTCGGGACAACCGATCACCTCAGTCACGATCACGGCGCGCAACGCCATCAGCGCCGGCAACGCCCCGACCACGAACTACGCCGGAGCTGTCGCCCGCGCGGTCACTCTCTCCGACGCCAACGCCCTGACCGTCGGGACGATGACCAACACCTCAGTGGCCGCGGCCACGTTCAGCACGGGCGTGTCGACCAGCGCGGCACCCGTCTACACGTTCGCCACCAAGCTCACTGCCAACCAGGACATCAAGCTGCGCGCCAAAGACACGGACAACGTCACAGGCGATGCCGCGACCGGCACCAACATCCGCAGCGGCCGGTTGATGCTGGCCAACGGCTACGGCAGCGAGAAGAGCGCGTTGCAGCTGCAGGCACGCACCGAATACTGGAGCGGCGCGGCCTGGGTGAAGAACAGCGCCGACAGCTGCACCTCCGTCCCGGTCACGGCACTGGCCTTGTCGAACTACCGCGACTACAAAGGCAACACGGGCGGTTGGACGACCACCGGATCAGCCATCGCGTTCAGCGGCGGCAGCGGCACGCTCACGCTGACTGCCCCGACGGGCGGCGCCACCGGCACCGTCGACCTGGCGCTGAACCTCGGCAGTACCGCGGCCGACCAATCGTGCCTCACAACCCATCCAGCCACGACAGGCCCCGGCCTGGCGTGGCTGCGCTCGAATTACGGTAGCTGCGCCGCCACCTACGACCGCGACCCATCGGCGCGCGCCGCGTTCGGCGTCTACAGTCCAGAGACTCGCAAGACCGTCCATGTGCGCGAGATCTTCTAAGCGCCGGCCGCAAGCCGGCTTCACGATGATCGAGTTGGTCGCCATCCTGATCCTGGTTGGCGTGCTGGCTGCGGTCGCGATGCCCAAGCTCGACGTGGCCGTCAGCTTGCGCAACGACACCGCGCGCGACGAGGTCTTGGCCGCGCTGCGTTATGCCGGGCAGACGGCGCAGTCGCACCGCCGCCTGGTCTGTGCCGATGTCACCGCCACCGCCGTCACGCTGCGCATCGCCAGCACGCGCCCTGCCAGCACCTGCGACAGTGCATTGAACGGCCCCAACGGCGGCACTGCCTACACCAGCAACCCCGGTGCCGCGAGCTTCACGCTGTCGCCCAGCGGCACGATGTACTTCCAGCCCAACGGTCGGGTGACCACCGACGGCGCCGGCAACACAGCCAGCGCGCGTACGCTGGCCATCACCGGCGTCAGCAGCGTCACCGTCGGCGGTGAGACCGGGTTGGTCAGATGAAGCACCGAAGTGCCATGACGCGCCGATCACAAGCCGGCTTCACGCTCATCGAGATGATCGTCGCGATCGTCATCCTCGGCGTCGGTCTGGCCGGCGTGGCGGTGACGTTCTCGGTCGCCATCGGCCGCAGCGCCGACCCGGTGATCAACCAGCAGTTGCTGGCGATCGCCGAGGAGATGATCGAAGAGGTTCAGCTCAAGCCTTATGTCGCGGCCGCCAACAGTGCGCCGGCAGGCTGTGCGCGCGACACCTACAACGACGTGGCCGACTACAACGGCTACACCACCAGCGGGCAGATCTGCACCGTCGATGGCGTGGCGGTCACGGCCCTCGCGGGCTACTCGGTCTCGGTTGCCGTTGCCACCGCCACCTTGTCCGGCGTCGCGACCGCCAAGCGCATCACCGTCACTGTCACGCGCGGCTCGCAAAGCCTGACGCTGGTCGGCTGGCGCACGGACTTCGCGTCATGAGCCCGAGCAAACCCACGCAGCATGGCTTCACGCTGATCGAGCTGATCATGGTGATCGTGATCGGCGCGGTGCTGGCTGCCACGCTGGCCGTGTTCCTGCGCCCGGCCTTCGACAGCTGGATCGCGCTGCGCACCCGCGCCGAGCTGTCGCACCAGGCGACGAACGCCTTGCGCCGTATGCGCGACGAGGTGCGCGCCGCGGTGCCCAACTCGATCCGCAGCCCCGGCTCGCAGTGCATCGAGCTGGTGCCCACACTGACCGGCGCGCGGCTGCGGCGCGACATCGACACCGTGACCGCCGGCGCGTTGCCGCTGGACACCAGCGCTGCGACGACGCAGTTCGACGTGATGACTTCGTTCTCGACCACGCCCAGCGTCGGCGACTTCGTCGTGATCGACAACCAGAACCCGGGCGACATCTACAGCGGCACCAACCGTGCGACGATCTCGGCCGTCGCCGCGCCACCCAACGCCGCCTTCGGCCGCCACCGCGTGAGCGTGGCCTCGACCCAGTTCCCGGCCGGCTACGACGGCAACCGCATGGTCGTCGTGGCGACCAGCCAGCAGGCGGTGTTCTACGTCTGCGAGGGCGCCGACGGCACGCTCGATTCATCGGGCAATGGCAAGGGCGTGCTGGCGCGGCTGTCGCACTACGGCTTCAACAGCGCCTACCCCAGCACCTGCCCCAGCGCGGCCAGCGGCGAGGTACTGGCCAGTTCGGTCAAGTCTTGCCGCTTCATTTACGACCCGGCCCAGGGCGCCACGCAGCAAAGCGGCTTCGTCTCGATGCAGATCGAGGTCACCCGCAACTCAGAAAGCGCCGGCCTCGTCGTCGGCGCCCATGTGGCGAACGTGCCATGAGCCGCGCCCGGCCGCCCGTAGGGGCTCATTCCCGCTTGGCGGGACCGGCCGAGGGCCGTAGGGTGCACCAATGAGCCGCCGCGCCCGCCTTTCCCTGCGCCGCTCCCGCGGCCTCGGCGCGATCGCCGCCATCGTCGTGCTGGTGCTGCTGGCCGCACTGTCTGCCGCTGTGGTGCGCATGAGCACCGCGCAGCAGATGGGCAGCGCGCAAGAGGTGGGCGCTGCCCGCGCCTCGCAAGCCGCGCGCGCCGGCATCGAGTGGGGCCTGTATCAGGCGTTCAAGGGCGCCTGGACGGCCTGCGCCGGCAGCACCCAGACGCTGGACCTGAGCACCGACCTGGGCATGCGGGTCACGGTGACCTGCAGCTCCACGCTCTACAACGAGGGCGAATCAGTGCCCGGCACGCCGCAGACCGTGCGCGTCTTCACGCTCGACGCCGTGGCCTGCAACAGCACCACCAGTTGCCCCGATGCGAGCCGGGTCACCAGCCCGACCTACGTCGAGCGGCGGATGCAGATCCACGCCAGCAGCTGACACGGCAAGGTGACGCGGGAGCGCCACTTGCCCCTGCGCATCACCCTGCGCAAGGAACCTGTTTGAACGCCCGACATGACACCCTGCTCGCCCTGGCTTCGAGCGTGCCGTGGCCGGTAAGGCTGCACACCGCGCCGCCCGAAGCACTCAGCCCCACGCCGCCCGAGCCTTCCAGAGAGGCGACTGTCAGCGATCCGCCGCCGGACCAGTTGCCGCTGGTGCGCGACCCGTCCAAGTCGATTGCCTGCTGACGCGCGTCAGATGTGGCGCTCGGTTGCGTGCTTGGCGCAGGCCTCGGCGCAGTGCTCGCACGCTTGGCGGCAGCGCAGGCAATGGTCGGTCTTGTGCTTGGCGCATTCCACCGCGCAGGCCCGGCACAGGTGCTGGCACAGCGCGCAGAAGTCGCCGTGATGGATCGATCGTCGAGCCAGCGCCTTCAACGTGGCGTCGCACGCATCGGCGCAGTCGAGGTTGATCAACGCGCACTGCGCCATGTGCGGGTTGACATCGCTCAGGTCTGAAGCGGCACAGTCCAGGCAGGCGCGCAGCGCATCTTGGCAAGCGGTGATGCAAGCGCTCAGATTGTCTTGGGCTTGTTGGACCACGGTGTTCCCCTTTGGATGGTGGATGACATCGCGCGGCAAGCGCAGTGCCCACGGTCCACAGAGACCCGAAAGTGATGTCAGGCCATGCGCCCGGGCTGCGCCGTCAAGCGTCGCGCCGGCCCACGCTGCTTCGTCTTGTCGGTGGCCTGCTGCACGGTCACCTGCGTTTGCGGCTGGCAGCTCAAGGACGCCAACGTCGCCTGCACCTCCTTGCGCAGGTTGCGCAACTGCCTGATGTGGCCGTCGATCTCGGCCAGCTTCTTGTGCAGGTGCGATTCGATCTCGGCGCGCTGCACCTGACCGGCGTTCAGCCGCGGCAGGATCCAGCGGATCTCGGCGAGCGAGAAGCCCAGCGCCTGCGCGCTGCGCACGAAACGCACCCTTTCCGTGTCGGCCTCGCTGTAGACGCGGTAGCCGTTGGCCGCGCGGCTGGGCGGCGCCAGCAGCTTTTCGCGCTCGTAGTAGCGCAGCGTGTCCGCCGACACACCGGTCAGTTGCGCGAGGGTGCCAATGTTCATGCTGCGTCCCGGTAAGGCCATGGCCGATAAGGCTTGACCTTGGAGCTTACTCCAGGCTTTAGCCTAGAGGCTTCTCTGCACAACAAGCCCATCCACATGCTGAAGATCGCCCTCGCCGCCCTCGCCCTCTGCTTCGCCAGCGCCGTCGCATCGGCAGCCGATGAATCCCCCATTGCCCCCTCCACAGTGCGCTTCGCGATCGTCAAGACCGCCTCGCTGCAGACGCACGAGTGGCTGCTGTTTGCCGGCGGCCGCTTCGAGCCGGCAGAGACCGCGTTCTCGGCCTTCCTGATCCAGCACGGAGACGATCAGTTTCTGCTCGACAGCGGCCTGGGCAGTCAGGTCGATGCGCAGTACAACGCCGACATGCCGGGTTGGAACAAGCTGTTCTTCCGCTACGACAAACCGGTGCATCCGGCGAAAGACCAGCTGGCCGAGGCCGGCATCGCGCCGATCACGCGCATCGTCGTCAGCCATTCGCACTGGGACCACCTGAGCGGCCTCGGCGACTTTCCGCAGGCCGAGGTCTGGCTCGCGGCCGCCGAGCACGAGCAGGTCAAGAAGCCAAGCCAGTCGGTCGGCGGCGTCTGGCCCTCGCAGGTGGCCGGCGTCACGGCCTGGAAGGACATCGAGTTCAGCGGCCCGGCGTTCGAGGGCTTCGCAGCGAGCCATGACATGTACGGCGATGGCCGCGCGGTGCTGGTGCCGATGCCGGGCCACACGCCAGGCTCGGTCGGCCTGTTCCTGACTGTCGACTCGGGCCAGCGCTACTTCTTCGTCGGCGACGTGGTCTGGAACGCCGGAGCGCTGAAGGACGGCGCGCCGAAATACTGGGCCGCGCGCTGGCTGGTCGACCACGATGTCGATCAGACCCAGGCGGCGATCGAGCTGATCCGTGCGGCGATGGCGCGCGACCCCAAGTTGGTCGTCATCCCGGCGCACGATGCCAAGACGCAGGCCGCGCTCGGGCATTTCCCCACTTGGGTGCATTAGTCGCCGGAAATGCCGCCCCTGCCGATCAACTCGGCACGGCACTTGCCGTAACTGGGGGCTATGACCTCTGAAATCGGACCGTTGCAGGCCGCGCGCGCCGCTGTCGATGCCGGCAACATGCACCAGGCCTCGCTGCTGGCCGACGCCGCCTGGCGCGCCGTCGCGCACGCCGACGACCGAGGCCGGGCGGAGGCCGGCTACCTGCTGACGATGGCGCGGTTCCGGCTCGGTCGTTGGCCGGCGGTGCTCGACATCGGCGACACCGCGGCAGCACTGCTGAGCCGCACTGGCGAGGTTGCCCGCCACGTTGAAGTGCTGCGCTGGGTAACCATCGCCGCCAGCGAACTCGGCCGCTTCGACCTGGCGCTGTCGAGCGCGAACGAATCGTGCCGCGTGGCCGAAACCGCCGGCGAGCGCGGGCCACTCGCGCTGTCGCTGATGGCGTTGGGCATTTGCATCGAGCGCATGGGCGACCCGTGGCAAGCGCACCGGCTGGTCGAAGAAGCACGCTTGCTGCTCCAAGGGGAGAACAACCCCTACGCTCAGAGCATGGTCTTGAACAACCTGTGCGCGTCCTACATCGGCGCCTTCTACCTGCTGCGCGACGGCGGATCGCCGGACGAGGTGCGCAGCGTGCTGAAGAAGGCCGAGGCCCATGCGCGCGAAGCGCTGCCGCTGGTCGCGCAGATGCCGCACAACCCCGTCCTCTATGCCATCGTCGAAGGCAACCTCGCCGAAGCGCTGGTGCATCTGGGCGAGCGCGACGAGGCCGAGCAACTGCTCGACCAGGCGCTGCGCCGGGTGATGGAACAAGGCAACACCGCCCACAGCTGGCGCATCCGTTTTTCACGTGGCGAGCTGCTGCTGGCGCGCGGCGATGCGGCCGGCGCGTGCCGCGAGCTGAACGCGCTGTGGCACGAACTCGATGGCAGCGAGCAATCCAACACGCTGACGCGCGTGCATGACGCGCTGTACCGCACCTGGCGTGCGATGGGTGATCACGCAAATGCCCTTGCGCACCTCGAAGCCTTCGAGATGCTGGAGCGCAAGCGCGTGGTGGCGCAGTTGCAAGCGCAGTCGCGGTTGTTCGTCACCCGCGTCGAAGCCGAGCGCTCGCGGCTGGAGGCGCAGGTCGAGCGCCTGCGGGCGGCCGAGTTCGAGTCCGAATCCCAGCGCGACCAGTTGACCGGCCTGGGCAACCGGCGCCATCTGGACCGCCGCATGCCACCGGTGCTGGCCTCGGCCGCCAGCACCAACAGCCCGTTGAGCGTGGCGCTGGTCGACCTGGACCACTTCAAGCGCATCAACGACCGCTTCGGCCACGCCGTCGGCGACAAGGTGCTGGCGCGCATCGCCGACCTGCTGCGTGCCAACACCCGCAACACCGACATGCTGGTGCGACTGGGCGGCGAAGAGTTCTTGATCGTCTTCACCGACACCGAGCTGAAATTGGCGCAAGAGGTCAGTGAACGCCTGCGCGAACAGGTGCAGTCGCACGACTGGTCGACCATCGCCCCCGATCTGGGCGTGACGCTGAGCATCGGCCTGACGACCGCTCCGCCCTACGACTTGGCCGCCCTGTCGCACTCGGCCGACCAGGCGCTCTACCAGGCCAAGAGCGCCGGCCGCAACCGGGTGCTGGTCTGCGCTGAGTCGGCCTGAAACCGCGAAAGGCGGCGCGGCCGGCATGGGGCTTGCTGCCAGGCGCCATGACCATCCCGATCCGCAAGGGCCAGGCGCCGAAACCGATGGACCGGCAGGCCTTCGGCGAACGTTTTCGCGGCGCCTTCGCCGACCCGGCGTTCGACGCCGAAAAGCCGGCGATCGAACGGCTGGAGGCCATCGCCTGGCAGGCCTTCGACGATGGGCGCAAGGCCCCACGCACGCGCAAGGCCGGTGAAGGCTTCGCCGACCCCAGCTACGAGCTGTCGCTGGAATGGCTGGCCACCCGTGAACACCTGCAAGCGGCGCAACAGCGTTGGGAAGACCCGCGTTCGCCTTCACGCGCGCTGCTGGTGGTCTGCTCGTCGCGCAACGACGGCACCTGCCCGGGCGAGATGTCGAAGACCTACCGGTTGACGAAGATCGCCGAAGAGCAGTTGAAGGCCGACGGCATCGAAACCGATGTGCTGGACCTGAGCCTGCTGACCTCCGACTATCGGCGCCACATCCACCCCTGCAAGGGCTGCGTGTCGACCGCCATGCCGCTGTGCCACTGGCCGTGCAGCTGCTACCCCAACCACGCCTTGGGACAGACCGGCGACTGGATGGCCGAGATCTACGAGCGCTGGGTGGCGGCGCACGGCGTGCTGCTGCTGACCCCCGTCTACTGGTACCAGGTGACGAGCCCGTTGAAGCTGATGATGGACCGACTGGTCTGCGCCGACGGCGGCAACCCCGACCCCACCTCGACCCATGGCAAGGATCCGGCACGCGCCAAGGCACTGGAAATGGCAGGCTGGCCCTACCCGAAGCACCTGGCCGGCCGCTGTTACGGCGTGGTCGTGCATGGCGACGTGGCCGGCATCGAAGGCGTGCGCCGCGCACTGTCGGACTGGCTCGACTGGATGGGCCTGATCGACGCCGGCACGCAAAGCCGGCTCGACCGCATGATCGGCTACTACGAGCCCTACGCCACCAGCCACGAGACGCTGGACCACGACGAGGCGATGCAGGACGAGGTGCGCAACGTGGCCCGCGCGTTAGGTCAGGCAATCGGTGAGTTGCGCGCCGGCCATCTCAGCCAGCCTGACCATTCACTCAAGCGTCCGCGGCCCAAGTGACCGACATCGGCCCTCAGTGGAAGTTCAGCTGGATGACGGCCTGGATCAGATCGGGCCCGGGGTAGTCCGCCATGACGAGGCCGGCATAACGCCATTCGTACGGTGCCCTCGAGATGTAGTTGTACGCCAGGTGGTTGGTCCCGTCGTAGGCGATCGAGCACATGCCCCAAAAGCAGCCCACGCGCGGAAAATCAGGCCACCAGGACTTGAACAGCGGCGTCGTCAAGCCCGTCAGCAACTGCGGCGCCGAGGTGCTGGCCGTCACCTTGCCGCTCGCGACGAAGTACGGCAGCACGCCGGTGGAGCCGCTCAGGTAGTTCATGAACGGCGTGTGCCATGAGCCTTGGGCCTGGTGCGCGCGATCGAGCTGCGCCTTGACCTTCAGCCACTTGTCGTATTGCGCCGTGATGGCGGACACGACGTAGTCGTCCTGAATGTTCAGCGACCCATAGTCGATGCCGTAAGTCGTCGGCGTGAGGCTGAAATCTTGTAGAACGACGATGCGGCCGCGGACTTCGTCGAGCGACGGGTCGGTCGAGTTCGGCGCCCAGAAGTAAGGCGCGTAGCGCGGGTCGTGCCAGTAGGCGTCGAAGGTCTCCGAGAAGCTGCGCGTGTTGCCGGCCGGCTCGTGCTCTTCCTTCACCCGCATCACCACCGTCTCGGTCGGGTGCTGGCGCAAGAAGGCGGTGACCACGCCCAGCACATCGTCGAAGTTGCGCCCGAGGTAGACGATGCCGTGGTGGATCGCGAACGCGTTGTCGATGTGGCGGCAGCGGATGTCCAGCACGCGGACACCACTCTCGAGCTGCGCCGCCAGGCTCAGCGTCTGCGTCTCGACGCCCGGCACGATGCCGGTGTATTCGCCCGTGACGCTGTCATGGGTGCCGGGCAGGCTCAGTTCGTGCAGCCGCTTTCCGCCAGACACGCTGACCATCCAGTCGGGGCGCGCGATGGCCACTGTCCGCTCGTGGGAATACGCGCCGTTGGCCTGCGCCAGCGCGGCGTCGGCCATCAGGCCGATCAGACACAGCACAGCGAACTTCGTACGAAGGTGCAGCATGGTCTCTCCCCTTGATGGGGCCGCGCGCATCCGATGGTTGGCGGCGGCCGGAGGGGAAGATACCTGTGCGGGCTGGTGAACTCACCCGCGTTTTCCTGGGTGACATCGACGGGGCGTCGGTCGTCCAATGTCGGCCGCTTTCGGCCGCTGTGGCACTGGCGCTTGTCAACACAAACCGCGAAGCCCATTGCCGGCGATGACGGTCTATCCCGCCTCGACCCGCGCGCAGTACGCCTCGATGGTCCGCTTCCACGCGGGCCGGCCTAAGCACCGATCCCGATACGACGCGACCCCCGGATACGGCGCGATCAATCCCTCGTCTTTGATGCCCGCCGAGAGCACGTGCGCCATCAGGATGTCGGCGACGGTGAAAGCCTTTGTCGCGACGAACTCGCGGTCGGCGAGCCAGCGCTCCAGGTTCGTCAGCACCCGATTCACCCAGCCGACCAGGAACGTGCGGGGCTTGTCGCAGCCGCCATCCGCCGTCCAGTCGTGCACCATCAGGGCGAGCAGCGGCACCTCGACCGAGTTCATCGCGGCGAAGCACCAACGCACCACCTGCGCCTCGCCGGCGCGGTCCTCAGGGATCAGACGGCCGGACTTCTTCGCCAGGTAGACGAGGATGGCCGCCGATTCAGAGAGCACCAACCCGTCGTCGTCGATCGACGGGATCTGTGCGAAGGGGCTGAGCCCGCGATAGGCTTCGGTGTCCAGGTCGTGTGCAGGGTGGTCCATGCCGGCCAGCTCGAACGGCAGTTGCATCTCTTCGAGCGCCCACAGCACGCGCAGGTCTCGAGTGTGGCCGCGCGCGCCCGCGTTGACCTTCGAAAAGCCATAGAGCTTGAGCATGGTGACGTTCCTTCGTTGAAGCTGCGGACAGTGCCCGGCAATCTAACGCTGGCGCACCGCCCCCGACGAGATGGCCTCGTCCCGCGCATGGCAGAGAGGAGCCCTACTCCGGCGCAAACATCCACGCGCTGCGGATCAGCCCGTCGCGCACGACGTAAGCCGCCACCGCCTCGACCATTTCGTCACGCAAGCCCGTGATGCGCTCATGGTCGATGACCTTGTCGCCCATGACGATGCGGTGCACCAGCTCGGCGTGCAGCTTGGGCAGGTTGAAGCGCGAGTCGCGGTAGAAGTCGCTCAGTTGCTGCCGGCCCTTCAAGGCCGGGGTGGTGGCCGGCACACGGTAAAGCTCGGCGTCTTCGGCATAGGTGGCAACGAAGGCTTCGAGGTCGTGGCGGTTGTAGGCGTCGAGCTGGCGCTGGACGACGTCTTCAGGCTTCATGAAAAAACACCATCGTGGTTGCGGGTTAGACAGAACCAGGCACCTGCCGCATTCGTTTCAAGAAGTACGGCCAAGCACCCGCTTTTCCGCCGCTTGCGCCAGCGGCCGCCGCAGTCTAATGGCGTTCAACGGCAAGGCAGCAGGCTCGACGAAGATCGCAGCAGCGCACAGGGCCGAATGAACCACGGGAGCTCTCAGCCATGTCATCACACCTGAACGCCATTCACTTCAAGTCGGAATTTCGCCCCCAGATGAGCCGCGATTCGTTGCCGCAAATCCTGGGGCCCAGAGACCAGCGCGACTGGATCCTCTCTTCGCTCGACCTGCGCGAAGGCTGCAACGTCCGCGAAGTGCTCGAGACGATGCCGGCCGAATTGTGGGACCTGTTCTGACGCGCGGTTGAATCCCACCGGGCCGCAGGCTTGCAGCCCGGCTAGCCGATCAATCCGGGCCGCAGACTTGCAGCCCGGTGGACCGATCAGCCCGGGCCGCCGCCCAACGGCGGCCCAGTCCATCCATCAGCGCTTCAGGCTCAGGCTGCCCAGTGCCGGGTCGCTCGAGCTGGGCAGGCCGTTCTCGATGTGGCCGGCCAGCTGCACCTCGAAGCCGCTATCACCGTCAACCGTCAGCACCAGGTCGTACCAGCCGAAGGTCGCCTCCAGGTTCCACTGCACGGTGTCGGTCTGGTTGGCCGCCAACACGATCGACTGGCTCTGGCCGGTGTAGCGGTCCAGCGCATGCACGACTGCCTGGCGCTTGGCCAGGTTGTGCAAGTCGAGCTTGAGCACCTGGTTCTTCGCAGCATAGACGTCGCGCACATCGAGCCGCGCCTTGGTGTCGCCGCTGATGCTGCCCTTGTAGCCACGCAGGAAACCGTTCGGCCCCCGCACCGTCAGGTCATAGGTGGTGGCCCCTTGCGCCTTCACCGCCCAATTGCCGAACAGCTTCTTGCCCGGCTCGACGGTGTAGCAGCGCGGCAGGTCGCCGGCGCGGCCCGAGTGCACCTGGAACACCGCGGTCGCGTCACCCACGTTGCCGAATCGCAGCCGATAGCTGCCATCCGAGTCCACCACATGCCCACGCGCATGCAGCGCATACGGCAACGCGCGCGCACGGCGCAACCCCGTCTCCTGCTGCGGCAGCTGATCATCCTGCGGCGCCACCACGTGGTAGCTGTCGTGGCGGACCAGGTCGGGCGGGAAATAGGCGGCCGTGCTCGGCAGCGCCACCACACCGGTGTCAGGGGTGGCGAAGTCGAAAGCCGAGGTCAGGTCGCCAGTCACGGCACGGCGCCACGGCGTGATGTTGGTCTCGGTCAGGTCGGGCTTGCCCTGGCCGAAACGCGCCTCGAGGAAGCGGATCACCGAGGTGTGATCGAACAGCTGCGAGTTGACGAAGCCACCCTTGCTCCACGGTGAGACCACCAGCATCGGCACGCGCATGCCCAGGCCGTAAGGGGCGGACTTGTAGACGAGGTCGCCACCGTAGATCTCGTTGACGGTGGACACGGTGGACGCGCCCTGCGCCGCGGTCTGCGGCGGCACCGGCGGCGGCATGTGGTCGAAGAAGCCACCCTCCTCGTCGTACATGATGAGCAGCACGGTCTTGCTCCAGACCGCGGGGTTCGAGGTCAGCGTGTCCAGCACCTGCGAGATGTACCAGGCGCCGTAGTCGGCGGGGAAGTTCGGGTGCTCGCTGTAGGCCTCGGGCGCGGCGATCCAGCTGACTTGCGGCAGTTTGCCGCTGGCCACGTCCTGCTTGAAGACGTCCATCAAGCGGTTCGGATCGCGCCCCTGGTTGTTGATGCGGGTGCCGGTCTTGCCGCGGTCGGCCAGCGGGTTGCCAGGCTTGGCGTTCTGGAACTGGTGGAAGTACAGCAGCGAGTTGTCGCCGTAGTTGCCGATGTAGGCGTCGTTCGTCCAGCCCCAGGAGTGGGCGGCATCCAGCCCCAGGCCTTCGTCCTGGTAGACCTTCCACGACACGCCGTTGCGCTGCAGCCGCTCGGGGAAGGTGCTCCAGTCGTAACCGGCTTCGGCGTTGGTGATGACCGGGCCGCCGCCCTTGCCGTCGTTGCCGACCCAGCCGCTGAACAGGTGGTACCGGTTCGGGTCGGTCGGGCCCATCAGCGAGCAGTGGTAGTCGTCGCAGACGGTGAACGCATCGGCCAACGCATAGTGATAAGGGATGTCCGAGCGCACGTGGTACGTCATCGAACTCAGGCCCTTGTTCGGCACCCATTGGTCGTGCCGGCCCTTGTTCCACGCGCCGTGGGTGTCGTTCCAGCCGTGCGGCACATCGGGCAGGAAGGTCAGGCCCAGGTTTTCCACCGGCGGGCGGAAGGGCACCAGCTCGTCGTTGCCGCTGGGCTGGTACCACACGCTCTTGCCCGACGGCAGCTTGATCGCCCGCGGGTCGCTGAAGCCACGCACGCCGCGCAAGCTGCCGAAGTAGTGGTCGAACGAGCGGTTTTCCTGCATCAGGATCACGACGTGTTCGACGTCGTTGATCGTGCCGGTACGGTTGTTCGCCGGGATGGCCAGGGCGCGGGCAATGCTGGGCGGCAACGCGCCGGCGGCGGCGCCAGCGCCCAACATCTGCAGGAATGTGCGACGGGAAGCTTCTTTCGTCATGCGGGGTCTCCTCGTGGGTGGTGAAGCATCGAAGCGTCGGCCTCGGAACGGGGTGGTGGGGGCCGATTGCGAAGGCGCACACGCTAGGGCGAATCTTTGACAGTACGGTGTCATTCGGTAAGCCCTTCGGCACTCGACAGCATCCCGGTCCGCTGCTTGGGTTAGCCTGCGGTAGATGGATCTGATCGTCCAGCGGCCCGAAGGCCTGTACTGCCCGCCAGGCGACTTCTACATCGACCCCTGGCGCCCGGTGGCCCGCGCGGTCATCACCCATGCCCATGGCGACCATGCGCGCATGGGCCATGGCCACTACCTCGCCGCAACGAAATCCGAAGGCGTGCTGCGCTCGCGCCTGGGCGAGATCACGCTGCAGACGCTGAACTACGGCGAGATCATCAATCATCATGGCGTGCGGCTGAGCCTGCACCCGGCCGGCCACGTGCTCGGTTCGGCGCAGGTCCGCGTCGAGCATGGCGGCCAGGTCTGGGTGGCCTCGGGCGACTATTTCGTCTCAGGCGCCGACGACCACAACAGCACCTGCGAACCGTTCGAACCGGTGCGCTGCCACTGCTTCATCACCGAGTCGACCTTCGGCTTGCCGATCTACCGCTGGCAGGCGCAGCACGCGGTGTTCGAAGACATCAACCAGTGGTGGCGCAC
>Ga0307515_10014371_pt1 | contig 14687 bp, 13 predicted proteins | sample 17_EM_MG_FD_194513 | JGI IMG/M metagenome (GOLD analysis project Ga0307515, IMG submission 194513) | Populus trichocarpa ectomycorrhiza microbial communities from riparian zone in the Pacific Northwest, United States - 17_EM | ecosystem: Host-associated > Plants > Roots > Unclassified | place... | reverse complement strand
CAAGCCATATAAAAAGTTGGTGAGTACATCTCTAACTTTTCCGTAGGTGCTGGTATCACAAAGTTCTTTGACAGCACTCCATGATCACCACTATCAGACGATGGCCAAAGCTTAGGTTGTTGCAGTACTCCTCCATTTCTAGAGCCAACTGAAGAGGAGTAGAGAAAGCTTGGGATCAAAGATTGACAAGAATTCTCGTTCTTGGCCATTTGAAACAGATCTTTTTGTTGAATCTTTTCGTGTTTTTTCTTTGTTGGATTTTTGTTTCTCCCCCGGCCTTTGGCTTCGAGGAGAAGTGGAGCTACTGTTCTTTTTCGAAGGAAGGAAACAAGGAGAGAATGTGCCGGAGAGAAACGAGAAATGTTTGGAGCGCAAGAAAGTTTTTCAAAGGGCTGGCCTTCCTTGGCGCGGTCATTAATTTATAGGGCTTCTTCTTCTTCTTTTCCCTTCATCAAGATCTTTCATGGTTTATAAATTATTCGACTTTTATTTTATTTTATTTTTTTAATTTGTAATAGTATGGTCGGATTTTAGCTCCAACGTATGTGGAAACAAATTATGAACTAGTTGTTCTTTATTTTTTAGATAGTTGTCCGTATTAAAAAACACGAAATTTTACCAATAAAAATTAACATCATCCGTATTTTTATAATTATTTATACGTGCATTCAATAAAATCTTAACATATCTAATAACTTCTAGACAAAAACAAATACAATTAAAGAGCACCATGGATTCACGTTCTGGAGCAAGACTTTTCAGAGAAACCCCAAGGCTCCTGCTCTTTTGGCAAGCAAAGAGTCAAGAGTGCTGCCCCATGGGCCACGGCCACCATCTAAGTGGTTCTTTCCTTCTTGTTTGGCGTCGTTGACTCAGTTTGGGACAGATTAATAGGCTCTTCAACAATTGGTTCATGGCAGTCTTTTCCTTGAGTTCATCTTTGACAAGTAATAATCGATAAAGGTTTGACCTGCTTCCAAAGTTGAGGTGGCAGGAACCAAATGCAAATAATGTTTACTTCAATGAGAAAAATAGTGGCATAAAACATCTAATATATAACATTGTTATGGCAAAAAAAAAAAAACTACTCGATTGATGTAATGATAATAATTATGAAAAGGGCACAGAGAAAAACACCATTAGTTTTTTTTCCCATGATCTCCAAGGATATCCATGCAGAGACAAAAAAACACGTAGCGTTATGCAGGCCGATGCATGAAAATCTCTGATGGCTAGCCTGGATTTGAATTATTTTTCCTCGGAAGTGAAGCTAGAGAATCCGTGCAAAAGAGCGGTGATCGATCAAGAAACAATTTCTTTTTGAATCACGTGTGAATTATGGCTGTATCCTCGAAAGCCTATAGAAGTAGAAGCAAAATATATATTGACCATCTATCTATTTTAAAGTGCAGTTTGGGAATTGGTTGAGTACTTGCCTCATTCAGGTCAAATATAAAATAAAAAACTCAATCCAAAATAAACGGTCTCTCAATGGTTCAACTCGAGGCTTTGTTTTTAAAATTTTTATTGCAAAGTGGAAAATAATAATGCGTTGCTTGGTGCAAGTGGAAAATAGCTTATCTCTTGATCTTAGGTTATTACATTTTATTCCTGATAGGACATTTTTTTCATTTTTTTTTAGCTTAGGAAGAAGTTGCGAACACTTAAAATATTTTTAAAAACATAAAAAAAAATTAATTTTAAATAAAGAAATAAATTTTAAAGTGTGAATGCTCAAGTTTAATAAATCTCTATATTCTAAATAAGTATTTAATACGGGAAATAATATAGAGATGATTTTTGTATAGTAGGAGATGTGCTTTACTTTGTCAAAAGAGAATATGAATCAAGAGAAGCCTCAAGCAATTCAGCATATCTAAGGCTGGACTCTGATCATGAATAATTAAGAGTAGGCTGCTCAGTGTGAATGTAGCAGGTATTGTGTTTTAAAGTGTTTTTTTAAATGTGTATTAAATATTTTTTTAAAAAAATTTATTTTTAATATCATAATATCAAAATAATTTAAAAATATTAAAAAAAAAACAAAAGTTAAATACTGGGTGTCCAGTCTCATCGGAGCAAGATAATAGATATGACACTGACGTTCGGAGGTGCAACTTGGTGCGTGAATTAACATAGCAGCCACATATTTTTTGGGTCACGACAATAAAGTTTTTTTTTTTTTTTTTGATAGGTGTGTTGGAGTGAACCGACAGCCATGTATTTCGTGTAGACTCTGAGGATTTTTCTTGCTGAAAAGAATTTATGTAGTCATTCTCTGTAGTAAAAGATTTGGATGTGATTTAGTTTTGGATAATAAATTATTTATATTAATATTTCTCTTGTAAAAAAGATTGGATGTGATTTTGCAGCTCAAAAGCAGTAATTAAATCGGAAAAACAAACGAATTCTAGAAAATAAGTTTCTCATTCAACTTGCAATTCTTGAATCTCGAGAGAGCCCACAAGACAGGAAGCAATCCAATGAATGACACGCAAGTAGCAGATAGGGCTTGGATAACGATGAGAGTGAATCTTCTCCACTCTCATCTCTGCTTCTCGCTTTGCATTAATCCTTTCTAACATTTTTCAATAGCAAAAGTTGATAACAGCTCTTTCTCTACTACCTGCCATTGTCAATTCCTTTCTTAGGGCAAATTCCTTTCGGGATTCCTTCAATTTTATCACAGGTTATTTGGTGCTTCTCCTCTAATGGCCTCAGTCTCAGCTACTTGTCCTAGGTTCCAACCTCTGTTTAGCCAGTCCAACAAGACTAGTCGGGTAATTAAAGCTTTCACAATTTCTCTTGCTCGTTTGATTAATTACAATTACTTAACACCAGCTTTTCAATATTGCATCTCTTGAAAAAGTTTGCGCGTCACTTATTTGTTCTTGTTGTTGCTCGATCTCGCTGATATTAATTCTTGAAAACTATGTTTCTATGCTTCTTTCCTGGTTTTCTTCAACGTATATATTTGGAGGGGATACCGTGCTTTAAACACGTTCCCTCCTTCATAAGCCCATCTAATTAATGGTAAGAAAGAAGTAGTTTGACGTGACATTCTCCTACAAGGCCTCTCGATTTCGTGTCTCCACCATTGTTGTGGTTCTTTACTGGTGCAGGCAGCTGGTTTAAAGCTGGATTCAGTAGGTTGGGCAAAGTGTACCGGCTTCCCTCCCTTGAAGGCCTCTCGATTTCGTGTCTCTTGTTCGGTAACTCCACCATCCTTTACCTTGTGGATTAGGCTTCAGCACCTAGCTATTCTTTTCATTTTGCTACTGAACCTAACAAATACAAAAATGTGAGGCTATAACTTAATAATGTTCATGGTTTGATAGGCAAAGCCAGAGACAGTGGAGAAAGTTATTGAGATTGTGAAGAAACAACTGGCTTTAAAACCTGAGACAGTGCTCACCAATGAAACAGAGTTCGTTGAGCTTGGTGCTGATTCTCTTGACACGGTAAGCCATTTTTTGCTGCCTGCTATACTATAGGTTCTGTTGTGTCATTCACTTGATCAAAACCATTTAAATAAAATCAAGGGGATTTACTTCTTGATCGAGCAATTTAAAGAGAGATGTGATCATACAATGTTATTGCAGGTGGAGATAGTAATGACATTGGAAGAAGAATTTGACATTAATGTAGAAGAGGAGAGCTCTCAAAATATAACAACAGTCCAGGAAGTAGCTGACATGATTGAGAAACTTGTTCAGAAGAAAGCTGAAGGTGAAAGCTGAGCCCAAGAATCATCAGTTTGCCAGGATTGATAGTGTTAGGATTTTCTTGATAAGCTTCCATGCCATATTATATTTTTGTGATGCAAACACATGTTTTTGGCCCGTGATAGATTAGAGTGTGATTGCCACAGATAAGATTTAGCCATTCATGAAAAATAATTTTTTAAAATTTTCATGTATGTTTGTTATTAAAAAAAATAAGTTAATGAAAAATATTGATTCTAGAAAAGTATTTTTCTTTTATTTTGAGCAGAAAATATTTTTTAGAAGTTATAAAAAAACATAGAAATATCATGTTATTTATTGATTATATCAAATTTGATCCTCAAACTTTTGATTGTTATATATTTTGTTTTGAATTTTTTTTTCAATTTCATCCCTTAGAATTTGATTTATGTATCAACTTTGGTCCTTATTTTTTTTAATTATTGTTTTTTTTCTCTTATCTTTTTTTAATCAAAATTTTTTATTTATCAAATTTGATCCTTATTATTTTGATTGATATTTATTTTATTTAAAATAATTTATAAAATTGTAATTATTTTTTTTTAATTTCATTTATCTTTCAACTTTTTATATATCAAATTTAATGTTCATTATTTTGATTGTTAATTATTTTATTTGAGATAATTTATGAAATTAGTTTTTTTTTAAATTTCATTCTCATTTAATTTTTTTTAAAATTTGTTTCTTCTTTCTTTTAATAAATTAATTTAAAAATAAAATATTAATAAATTATTTTCCAACTTATTTTTAACACTGAAAAATATTTTTTAAATTATTTTTCATGATATATCAAATATTACAAAATTATTTACTTTCCATAAATTTACTTTTAAAAAAATTATTTTCCAAAAAAAAAGAATATTTTGTAGTAAACGAACAGGGGCATAACAACCGATGAGTCACTCGGCTTTCCTTTCTTTACTATGAACCCATAATCGCAATGCGATGCACTGGCCGCCCACCACTTCCTTTCTTCTCTCGTCTTTCCCGTTCTTGCAAGCTCAATTAGCACTTTGGCACAACATTAAGAGTGTGTTTGGCAGTGTGATTGTGGGTGTTTTTTAAATAATTTTTCGTGTCAAAATACATGCTAATGATTTTTTTTATTTTTTAAAAATTATTTTTGAGATCAGCACATCAAAACAATTCAAAACATACAAACCATATTAAATTTTAGTAAAAAAAATAATTTTTCAAATTTTTTAGGAACGCAGCCGCAGCCGCGTTCCCAAATGTTCTCTAAGTACGCTTTTCTAGTCACATGAAAGCTTAAAAACACTTGAGAGACACTCTCTCATATATAGAAACTCTTTGATATCAAATTTTGTTATTTTTGTCAATAAAATTCGAGCTTCAAATCTTTTTCTGATTTAAAAAAGAATAAAATAGAAAATAAAATTTATTAACCAATTAAAAAATGAAAGATCAAAAAAGGAAAGAAAAACAAGATGCGAATGCACGGTGTAAAAATAGAGACACTATACTGATTTAAATACATAGCGTGCACCTTTCCGTTTCTGATTTAAAAAAAAACAGAGACAAAGTTGACCGAATAAAGAAAAACTTGACCGAATAAAGAAAAATCTACTGCGCCGCCAAAACATACTCTGTCCGAAACCCACTGACAGATCACCGATATACGAGTAGAGAGTAAAAATATCGGACAAGTCACCCCCGCGCTTATCGCTTCAAGATCCATCAATTATATTGGATTCCACTCACAATCCACAACAAATCGTCTCCCACGAAACTCGCAACAGCGACAACCCCCTTCGAAGTTCAAACGGCACGTCGTTTTAGCCTAAATTTGATAAAACTATAATTTTCTCAGTTAATATGTAGTTTCAAATAGGTTACTAAAGTTTCAATTGAAGTAAAATTACCCCCCAAACACCTCTACTTTCTACTTATCATTATGCATAATCAAAAACAATTTATTAAAATACACACACACATATATATATAGGATTTTCTTAAATTTGAATTTTGGATACTCCAATTGAAATATTTTGATACTTAAGGTACTGATTTGTTGTTTCATTAAAATGAAAACACAATTATTTCGTTTTCATTTTCAAGCAACAACTAATGGACTCAGCTCCGAAATCATGCAACCGCCGCCTCCTCCTCCTCCTCTAGCTCTCTCTCTCCCCCTCGATCTCCTCGACAAAAAATCCAGCTCTCTCAAAATCCTCGCTTCTCTAACAGACACAAAAAAATACTTACACCTATAAACATACGAATACATATAAATACAAAAAGAGATTCCTTGTACGCAAATGGATCGGAGGAGGACTGAAAGTCCGGTGTATGCACGGCAGTGGAGCAGCGATTCTCGTGGTTCAAGCAGTACGGGATCGTCATCGCCGGCGCGGATGTCACCGGCACACCCGAACTCACGGCTAGGTTCAAGCATGTCAACAATCAAGCGCACACAAAACGTTGCCGCTAAGGCCGCTGCACAGCGGCTAGCTCAGGTGATGGCGTCATCGCAGACGGCGGATGACGACGAAGACGACGACGATCTAGGGTTCCGATTCCCTGCTCCACCGAATACGGTTTTTGCTTCGTCGGGGTTTAGTAGTGTAAACCATAGAGGGAGTAATAATGGTGTTTCGGTTACAAGACCTAATAGATCTCCGTCTCCTGCGGTAATTTCGAGCGCTTAATGGCTTGCAAGATGCGTTTTCAAAATTTAACAGAATAATTTGATTTGAATTTCTTGATTGAAAGTGTTTATGAGAACTAGTGCTAGTTGTAGTTGCTATATTGATATACAGGTCTCTGCTTGCAGTGGCAATTTCGATATTTAATGGTTTTATATGGATAATTACGTGTCAGTTATGTTCATTTTTAATTTCAATTATCAGATTTCAATTCTGTTAAACTTGAGTTTGGAGATCATTTTTGGTTTTGTGAGGTTATATATGTATTTATACGCGCACGCATGTGTGTTAGGGTTTGAATGATTTAGTCTAATTGGAGATTGGTAACTTTAATTAGCTAGGTCGGAACTTTTTGGAGAATGTGCCTTCATCTCGGTCTACATCAGCTGGAAGGTCATCAATGTCAGTTCGTACAGTGACGGTAGTGCCACCTAGCAAACAGTCACTAAGAACTCCCATTTCTATACCTCCCATCGATCCTCCATCCAGTAGGAGTAGAGATAATAAGAGGTCAGTGAACTTATTGGCCCTTAACGTAATTTTTCGTTTTCTTTTTCTTGCTTTTTGGCACCTTTAAGCTATAGGCTTAGCTTTTAATATTTTGTGTGAAGACTATGGATCTGCTTAATGAAGAGCTTATGGGTGTATAAGTTCATCCATTTATCAATTGGCAACTTGAGTGTAGACTTCTATTTGTTTGCACTGAATTAATGCTTTGCATCTGATTACTCGAATATCATTGCTGCCAATTACTGCAGGTTCACATCAGATATGGGACAACTTAAGACTGATGCAGGAGATCAGCGTGAAGCATCAGCACTTCGTGATGAAGTATGTCATTCTGACCAATAGTTGATAAGAGACATACAATGTCTTTTATTTTTTTAACAAAGCTATAGAATAGTTTGAACCAAGTTGTTTTGAAGCTAAAATGAGTTAAATTTTGCAGCTTGATATGCTACAAGAAGAAAATGAAGTTATACATGACAAGGTCTGCAATCACCCCCCAAAAATTAAATTTTTGTTATGCCCTTGTCCTTTGATGTTTTAACATTTATACCTGAGTTTTCAATGCAGCTTCGGAGTGCTGAAGAAAAACGTGAGGAGGCAGAGGCTAGAGCTAGGGAGCTCGAGAAACAGGCAAGTTTTATCATTTTAGTCTTTTGCTTTTTTATTTGTAATCTCTTGTTCAGTATGTCGACTTTGATTTAAGTTGCAAAGCAGTCTTAGTCTCTTATCAGTGTCAAGCATATGTTCTTTCTTGTCTTTTTCTGGACCAGTTTACAAAATTGTTTATATGCTTGGTTGACTGGAGAAAAAGACAGTACCCTTTGATGGGAAAAGGGAAAAAAGAAGAAAAAAAAGAAATGGCTCTACAGTACAAGGGGATGTTTTGAAGCACACCAGAGAAGAGCACTGAAAAAAGCCATATTGAGTGAAGGTCTCACTCTACCAGTTCAGTTTGATGAGTTCCTAGGGGACTGTGTCTACTATCTAATTGGTGTGTGTGCTAGGAAAGCAAGCAAGCTGAGCTGTGCTCTTTCTGTTCAGTAACTCACAAGTCACAAGATAATATACTACTATTTCATTGCTAGTACTCGTTACAATTAAGAAGTCTAGAATATGTTTCAGGAAGTTTCTATGAAGCATGGATATTTTATTTCAGATGACATGTGGATAGGGCTTATCTGTGGAACGAGGGCTGTGCAGCTTTTAGGAAACATATCTAAACATTCAAAATCTCATATGTATTGCATGACTTTGATTATTTGACTGTATTTCCTTTTTCCTCATGTCCGAAACTTCTGTTAATCGCGTAACAATTGTGAACCAGTGTATACTGCTTTTTTTCTGAGCATGTAATTGAGTGCTTTAAGATCTGCATGGTTTTTATCTAGCAATATCCAGTTATATGCTTGTATACAACTCTTTATGTAGTCAGTTATATGGCTATGATTTGGAGATCATTCGCTTTCTGATTCTCTATTAATAGGTTGCTGCTCTTGGTGAAGGTGTATCCTTAGAAGCTAAACTGTTGAGCCGGTAAGCCTGGTTGGTTTTGTCTGTTCTGCGGTTTATTTAATTTCCTGTTTCTGATTTTTTTTCCCTTTTAATCTTTAGGAAGGAAGCTGCATTGCGTCAAAGAGAGGTGAGTTTGGGTACTACATGCCAGTGGAGCAGATATGATTTTGACAGTGGAGTAGTTTTATTTGATTTTTTATTTCCCATGTTCTTCAGGAATGTAAACCTGTCGCTGGTCCATTGAGCCTTTTTCGAATACCTATTTTCATCTTTTTTTTTGGGATTGGGCTAATAGTATCAATTAAACCTACCGCTTTTATTGAAGTGCTCTCTTGCTTTTCTTGTCTTTTTTTGAGGGCTGCTGAATCTTTTTCTTTCCACGGTTTCTGTTTAATTACTGAGAAATTTCTTGTTGCAGGCTGCTCTTAAAGCTGCAAAACAATCGACAGATGGGAGAGATGCAGAAATTGCAACCCTTCGTACAGAACTTGAGGTAGGGTATGATAATTCTGCTATTTGGTGTTTGTTGTCATCAGTTACCTTGAGTTGTAAAGCATAACCCTGTTTTTCAAACCAGAACTTGAAAGATGAGGCTGCAGCAGCTGCTGAACAGCTCCAAGAAGCTGAATCTGAAACAAAATCTCTTCGCACGATGACACAAAGAATGATTTTGACTCAGGAAGAGATGGTGTGTACATTAAATTGAAGTTGATGTTTATATTTAGCCTTATAGACGTTAACTGTTTGCTGCACATATCATTTAGGAGGAGGTTGTCTTGAAGAGATGTTGGCTTGCGCGTTACTGGGGTTTAGCTGTACAACATGGTAATCAACTTGATATAATCTTTTCCTGCTTAAGAGGCAAAATGGTTGCATGCTTTGAATTACATGTATTTGTTTGTAGGGGCATATCCAGATGGTGTTGCATTAAGCCAGTTAGTTTATTGCATATGCTAGTGCAATTTGATGGGTTTCTAAACTTTTTATCAACACTGGATAGCAATCATACAAGACCTTTCTTAAACCTTTCTTTGTTAGTGGATTGTGGTTGTCATCACTCTATTGCCCACATCTTTGATATGTACTAGGGGTGTGCATCTGTCAGGTTGGGTTTGGCCATATTTTGTATACAAGCGGACTTCTCGATTTTCTCCAACATTATAATCCATACAAAACCTGAATGGGTTGGATGAGACAGGTTGGATAACCTTTCAATAATCATAGGTAGGTCAGGTTGGGTCAGATGATGTAGATGGATCAGATGCTTTAAACACTCCTAATATGTACATTATTGTTATTTTGGGTCTATTTGGTGTTCATCTGTGATCTTGTACCATGACAGACCTGTTAGTCACTTGATGGTTACGTTTTCTATCCTGGGCACTATCCATATCTTCATTCTTCAGGCTTGGCTAAGAGCAAAAACATTAACATTATTGTTTCATACACATGCCCAAGCTTTGAACCGAGTCCTTTGGTTACTGCTGAACTGCCTTTTCTTCTGTTTGTTCTATTCCTTCAGGGATTTGTGCAGATGTAGCAGTGTCTAAGCACGAGCATTGGTCTGCTCTAGCTCCTCTTCCATTTGAAGTTGTCATTTCTGCTGGACAAAAGGCTAAGGAGGAGTCAGATAGAGGTTAGTTTGCTTATTAGCTTATTTGCAGTTCTCTTTGTTTAATATTTTCATTACTAGCCATTCACTAGTCCTATAATCTATAATGTTGTATAAATGGAACAGTTGGTCGTGATTCAGATAGGAGTAAAATAGTTCGTGATTTGAGTGATCTTACTGGAGAAGGAAATATTGAGAGTATGCTTTCAGTTGAAATGGGATTGCGGGAATTAGCTTCTTTAAAGGTATTTTTTACAAACAAACTATTCTTTAACCTCATTGTCAGTTACTTTAGTTTTATTTTCTTTGATGTACTTGTTTGTCAATTGCATTTTGTAAAACTATATATTTTGTAGTTTACGAAGTGTTTGTTTCTTCATTTGACATGAATTTCAAGAATTGTTTGTGGTGATTTTTTTTACTGTCATGCACTTTTGAAATAGCGTTCATGTACCAAATTTGCTTATTGAATAATTCTTGAACCTTATTGTCAGTTATTTTAGCTTCATTTTCTTTTATGTGCATATATTTTGCTTGCATTTTTCATCAGTTGACATGAATTTTAAGAATTGCTTGTAATGATATCTTTTACCTCTAGTACTTTTGAAATAATGTGCAATGTATTGAATTAATTTTTTTTTTATTCTGTTAATGTCCACCTCACCCTGTTCTAAGGTTGAGGATGCAGTTGTACTTGCTCTGGCTCAACACAGACGACCAAGTACGGTTCGACAAACCTTCTCAGGTATATTTTCCCCTGTCTTTTGCAGATTAGTTTGTGTATTGCGTTGGTTGAATTTCTCTGCTAATGGTATGTGTATGGCATTTCAATATAGTGCATTTCCTTTGTGTGGTATGAATTTTTCTAGCATTTTTTTTAGAGTCTTTGTGATGAGTGTTATGATAGTCTTTTGATTTGGAATATAAAGATCCAGTATCCAATAAAAGTTGCTGAGTTTGCTGAAATTTTTTATCCATCCTAGATCTAATTTTTGGACTCATGTTTGTTAATGTATATTACCTTTTGAAGCAATTCTTATAAAAAAAAATGATATCCTGGCATTTATCTCTCCTCTCTTTTTTTCTTGGTTTCCAGATTTGAGACCACCAGGTGATCCCAAGTTTACTGAGGCCATTGGTAAGTGGTGTAACTCATCTATCAAATAAGTTATGTTTTGTGAAATAAAATTTACAAGTCCCCCCTTGTTTTCACTGCAGAATTAAGTGAAGCAGAGGCAGACGATGTTCTTTTCAAAGAGGTCAGCTGCTGTCTTATTTGTCCATTTATTTGTCGTTGCTGTATTTCATTTTTACAATTTTAGTCATGCTACAGGTCTTTGTTACAATACAAAGCCATCATTTATTTTCTTCTGTCATCATGTGCATAGAGAGGAAAGATCTTCCTTCTCCCGTATACTGTACCTTTTCATGATCTCATCTTCTACATCTAGTTTAGTATTGCAACGCTATTGTAGGTCCGCATGCATGAGGCCTGTATTATACTTTTATTAGTTCGGATAAATTATTTCAGGCTAGAGTGGAATCCTAGACCTCAATCCATCAATGTATTTATGTCTTCCAACTGTTAAAGCATCCAAACTTGAAAGTTTAACCTAAGCCTAAAAGAATTCTAAATAAATATGATTTACTCTATAACCACACTGACTGGTTTTATATGTTGGGATAACAACAACAACAACAACAATACCTACAAAACAATGTTATGCTCTCAGGTCATTTTCTTCCACAAGGCCATACCAAACTTTCCACAACCTATTTGGACACTCAATATTACCCTTTGGGATCAGGCCTTTCTAGTTGTGCTTCCCTACATTTTAACTTTCTATTTGCTCTTCCATGCATGGGGTGAGCTAATAAATTATGGTCTAGGGCACACTTGAATTTGATAACCTTCAAAACCAGTTACCTAAATTCTCTAAAGTCTGTCTTATTTCTCATGTTTTCATTTCATGGAAGGCTGCCTTGTTTGTTTGTTGGTCCTGAACTTTTTTAATGCTCACAACATTTGAAATGAGCGAGTTTGCAAATATGTGGTTCATAATGAGCATAGCTAGCTTCTAGTTATCTGCTTTTTGTGACAGTTGGTTAGTACCAGAATTTATTTATAAGTTGATTAAAGAATGCTTCAATTTTTATGTGCAGGCTTGGCTAACTTATTATTGGAGAAGAGCCTTAGTTCATGGTGTGGAAGAGGATATTGCAGAAGACCGGCTTCAGTTTTGGATTAGCCGTAGTGAGCAGGCACCAACTTCACATGATGCTGTGGATGGTAATTTAAATTCTCTTATAACAAAATATAGCAAAAATTCTAGTAAACAGGCACTAATTATGTGCCTCTTTCTTTTCCTTTATGCTTTATTTAGTTATTTATGGTCCAAGGTATCATTTGCAAAAACCTATTTAAAAAACAGTCCTTTTGGTCCATTGATGACAACTTGTTATCCAGGTCCATGAATATTTTTCTTTTCTTTTTGCTTCAATCTCATTTACAATAGGACTATTGATGGAGAATATTTAAAATAAAAATGCTTTACATTGTGCACGTGGTTGCTTGAGTTGGTAACTTGTGGGTATTTCAGATCCAATATTGCTTGAGTTGATAACTTGTAGGTATTTCAGATCCAATATTGATGGGGCCAGCTTACCTATTATTCAAATAGTCAGTCATAAAATCCCTCCACCATCCTGGATGACTTGGAAATCCTTGTGTTAATGGTTGTTATGAAATTGTAAAATGATGTGAAATAAAAAAAATTGTTAAATTATGTTATATATATGTATATACATATATATATGTATACATATATATATATTATGTTGGAAGACTTGGTAGTGCAATCTTATATACATTTTGCCTCAATGATGTTTTCACATGGTGTCCTTGTGGCAGTTGAGCGAGGCGTAGTGGAGCTAAGGAAGTTGAGCATAGAGCAACAGCTATGGGAAGCATCTCGGAGAGAAATTGACCAGTCTTCTTTTGCCCCAGTTGCTAACCATAAACGCACAGATTCAGAGCTCTCTTCGTAACGGTTTGCAGTTTAAATAGCCACATTCTTTCCTTCCATTCTCTCTTGTAAGTTGTTGGTGTCAATTTTAATACATGCAATTTTCATTTTTGTATATATTTTTCTTCTCCACATTCAATTATCGCTACAAATCCCCTTCAAACTCTTACACAACAGAATTTGTGTAGATGAGTCAAGTGTGTGAAATTAGGGATTCCTTTACTACTTAAATTTTGTATTTATGCCATTCATATGAAAAAGGCAAAAACCGTTGTTTAATGTCACTTTGCGCATCTACATGGAAATATTAATTCAATAAACTGTTCAGTATACGGTAATTAAATTTTTTTCCCTGTTCATCTAATTCGTTTGAAAATTTTCAGAATGTATCATCTTCAAATTTCACGAGGCCTTTACCTGCAGGGTTTCCCTCTACAAAGGCATAGATCTTGCCCATGGGTCCCCGCTGATTTTTCTCCTTATGTAGAGCATAGGGCAGCAACTTTGCGAGTGTAATAGAGAGTAGGCTTGTATTTTACTGGGCAGGTTCTTCCATTTATTCTGCCAATTTTATTTTGGCCCAAGATGAAACAAGGTGCCGGTCCTAAAAAATCAGCAAGTTTCCTGCCGATTAAAATATGATTTGGCATCAAAATTGTTTGTGGTGACCTTTTCAGTTTCTTTTCTTTTTCTACTTTGTCAGCCCAAGGTCTATAACGGGCCTAATGGCTCCCACGTTGCCACAAGACCTTTTGTATATATTGTCGAGGGGTGTTCATAAAAATATATATAGTTGGTCAAGTTTGGGTCTGTAAATTGTATCTAATTTAATTTTTAATATTTTTACAAATTGTAAATCTGATTTATTTAATTTTTTTGAGACTCAAAGTTTAGCTAAGTTTTTCGTGAATATTACAAATATTTATGAGTTGGTTTATTTTCATGGGTTTATATTTAAAGATGAATTTACAGCATGGACTGTAGCTATAATGATATTTATCTTGCATCATTATTAAATTCTAGTCATGTTCTTTTTCTCTTTAAATAAAAGACAAGTTTTTATTTTGTTATGTTAAAATTTTTTAATAAGAAATCTATTAACAAAAACTTTGGAGTTGAAACATAAATAGAAACAAAAACTTAATTTATAAATTATCAAAACTAAAGATAAAAAGAGTATAGGCTATATGGGTTGGGTTGATTGAGTCTTAAAAATCTTAACTCGTTAACTGACTCATAATATCTGTTTTATAGATTTTTTGATCCACTATAATATCAATATTATCTAAGTTTTATCAGGAAGATAATGCATGAGCTAATGTTTTTTAAAAACCTAAAATTGTCTTAAACTCTTAATATAGGGCAAGTAGTATTCATTTAATAAGACAAGGGCAGAATCGAAACTTACCTTACACTCCTATAAATTAATGGGCAGAAGACTTAAAAAAAAGAAGAAAAAAGAAGAAGTGGATGAGCTTTTCGTCGCTGCGTAACAATAAATTAACACGGAAAGGAGCTCAGTGAAAAGAGGAAGCAAAGAAAGAAAGGGAAAAGGTGAACCTTTGCTGCACAGTGAAAAGAGGAAGCAAAGAAAGAAAGGGAAAAGGTGAACCTT
>Ga0307515_10014370_pt1 | contig 14688 bp, 14 predicted proteins | sample 17_EM_MG_FD_194513 | JGI IMG/M metagenome (GOLD analysis project Ga0307515, IMG submission 194513) | Populus trichocarpa ectomycorrhiza microbial communities from riparian zone in the Pacific Northwest, United States - 17_EM | ecosystem: Host-associated > Plants > Roots > Unclassified | place... | reverse complement strand
ATGGGAGACGAAGACCATCGGCCTCAAATATCTGAAGCTGGGTAAAAGTAGGTAGAAGCTCAAATGGCTCATTAATATCCCTGCCATTGACAATAAGCACTATGAGATTCTGCAAAACAGGAAACCAACGGGGTTGGAGAAAGTGGGCGCTGACGAATGGGGAATGGAGTCTCATCTCACAGAGAGGAGCTTCGGTTGGAACAAGATTGAGCAGATGAGTAAATGAGGGAGAATTCGTACATCCAGCTTCTACGTGTAACACCTTCAACATACTCATTGGGCTTGCGACTTGAATGCCAAGCTGACTAGCCAAGTCCTCAGGAGGAAATGAGGAAATAGTAAGCTCGTTCCACTGGCTGGTGCTTGTAAGTGCATTCTGGAGTGCAGCAAACATTGGCCCTTCAGATGGGCTCTGAATATCTCTCTGGGGGTCAATTATAACCTTCTTCGGATATGCCCTCTGCAACCAAGTAGCAATCTGATCCGTCTCAGTCCAGGTCCCAACCTTCAAGGTGGACCATAGATGAGCCATTGTGGTGATAATAGACCTCCAATAGCGACAAACAGAAGCCAATTGACCAGATTTAGTTTGATTCGCTTCAATGCTATATAGGAAGATCTCTCGCAGAACTTCCATAGGAAGGTAGGTAATAATGGTTTCGCCACGGTACATGACATCCCAATCGATGATCCAGCCACGTTCCATATCTTGAACTTAGGTGGTTTATTTTGAGGTGATACGATGGTGAGGAGACTGTTTGAGAAGAGGATGTTGATGCTGAGGATCCAAAGACGGGCGAGGCGGCGAGGGGCAATGGAAACTGGGGCGATGATTCGAGTGCGATGTGTAGTGTGATCCGTTAGGGCAGAATTGCGCTTCGATAGTGGTGTAATCAATGACTCGCGGGATAGACTAGTGTGGTGGTGGCGAGACAAGCTGCACAAGCGCGCGGGGGTGGGGAGCCTAAGCCTCGCTCGTGCGGTTGCCTCGCGGGCTAGAGGCGCCTGAGATATCGTGCAGATAGTCCGAGGTCTGGCCGGCTGATCCATTCCTTTAGCGTGCAGATTAAATGGGTGGGACCTTCGGCAATTGAGGCCAGTCTGAGCACGGAGATACAAATATTGTTTAAGGTGTGTATTCTACGAAATGAGGTATGTACGTCTACCACCGTCGATGCGGTGCAAAGAGTCGGTCTCCCAAGCACCAGCCCGGCTCATTCTTCTTATGGACGTCATCGACCATCGACAACAGAAGGCCATACACTTAGCCTGCTACAAGATGGGGGCCCAGAACATTCCAGAGAAAAAGATTGGAGCAATAAACAATCGCGCGGCGTATGGCTAGAACGTACACGGGCTGGGAATGACGACGGCGGGATGGGTTGATCGTATGCGTAGGAGGGCGTTATCCCACAATTTTTTGTCAAATAGATTGTTGTCTGCATTCACCTTCACTTCTGCAAAGGCGCACTTCAATTTTGAGGCACCCGATGTGGTGGACACAAAGCACTCGAGGTTTTCCGCTGCTGGATATTCTGCCGCTGAGCCACACCCTCAACCAACAGCGACGGTGCTTCATATTCTTGGGTCGTTATATACTTCCCAAGCCGCACTTGTTCGTCTAAAACACTAGCTTTTCCATTGCCCAACCGCAAAGCCACCACCAGCGCCAGGTGTCTCCGAAAGGTTATTTGGTGCGTATCTATCGCTCTAGCCCCCTCTTTCTCGACTTATCTATGTGCTCCTCGACTGTCCATCTCGCTGATACTCGACCTCAGAGCCCGCCTACAAGTTCATCACCCACACAAACCCCATCGGCAGCACCCATGCTATCTATGGCGAAGCTGACCGTGCACCGACATGTATGTATCAGCTTCTTTCGCTTCCCGTTTGTCCACTTGACTCACATAACATCGCGCTTTCTCATTGCTTTTCTGCTTGTTCCGAAGACGCCTTGAATCCACCTTACATTATCACCTTCGCTACGCGCTCGCGTCGACACGCATTCGTCACCAGTGTCGGCTGTGTCAACCTCCTGCGCTCATTCCAGCCAGTCGCACCACCCCAACGCAACTGTCACCTGCATTCTGGCGTAATGCCTTCCAGGGTCGCGCGCGTATCCTCCCTCCCACACCAGATCCACACCACACCACACCACCGTCGACGAATCGTGGCGGGTTTATGTTACGACTTGAGTTGTAAACCCTGGGGTCTTCTCATCCCGCGCATGCTTCTTTTGTACGCTCGTCGCCCGGGCGTCATTTCCCGTTCTCCCGTTCTCAGTCCAACCAGCCCCTCATTCGCGAGACTCGCCTCCCGCTTTCTCCCCGTGCGCGACACTCCGGGTATATAATGCCATAACCTATCCCCTCTGGACCCTGCACTCTCACACATATCCTGTTCCCGGTCTATTTCCCTTGACCTTGAAGAGAGTCAACCCTTCGTCCACTCGATTCACCGTATATGCCTCGCGTGCCCGTCCCCTCCCTCACCCCCGCTCTTACCTTCCCCTCCCACCAGGTCAGTCACTCAGTCAGTTCACCCAGACCGGGAGTCCCCATTGCGCCCTTCGCACCCTAGTTTCTGACATACACACCAAATCAAATTCATAGGCATACCTCGACCACTGGGTCGAGCCGGGCGCACCCGACGCATACACTCCAATGGCCGACGGGCTGAGTCTATTCAGCAACGGATACGGTTTTTACGAGGCGCTTTCAGCCACCCCATACAACCTCTGCAAGCCACAGACACAGACGCAGAGACAGACACACGACAATATCAAATACCGGCCCGAGTTGAAAATCATCCCCTGTGATCAGTCTTACGCTACTGCTACTACCAGGTTCTTTTCTCCAGGCGGGGAATCTTGCACTCCGACTTCGACCTCGTCGAGTCCGACTGTGATGACCACCACGACTCACCCCGGATTCGAATCTGGATTCGACGAATCCGCTGAATCCCAAGGGTACCCGGCCACGAGTCCTTTATTCCCCACCTCCATACTGTCGACCAAAGACGCTCGACAGCTCATGGAGACCTACGTACGGCGCTCCTCCTGACTTCGTGGATTACTATCTTTGGCCTTGGGCCGCGGACTCAACAAGGAAGAGGTGCGCACAAGGGAGTATCCAAGTAGTGTGCTCTGGAACAAGGATTCGCAAGGCAACTCTTGGTTGGTGCGGCGCGAACAGCCCTCCATTTCGTTAGCCTTTTGGCTCTCAATCGCCACAACTGTAAGTATAGATTACTCTTGATATAACAAAGGTGCTAAGCCTTCTCCACATAGGGCGATAGCCCAGTAGGGTCTGATCGACTGAAGCGCAGTTTTGAGGACAACTGGGATCGACCAATCGCGAGGTCGACACCGACCAACACGCTCCAAATATATCACCAAATCATACTAATATCTAGTGCCAGCCGGATCCCTAACCGTCGTTTGAGACGCATCCCAGCGTTTGTATATTGACGAGCCCTGGTATCCGTACGGGTGAATTGCAGAATAAGAGAGCTGTTTAATCTATCTAGACGCCTCTTCCTTTCACTATTTCACGTCTATTTGCATCAAGACGCTGTACGTGGAGGGTACTTCACTTGAAGAGCCCGGGCGGTCGACGTAATTGCTCGTCTTCTACACAGGTCATTTTCCCAATGACGTCATTGGGGTTCACCACGTGGCATCGAGCCAACTACTGGAATAGAGCCATTTCCGTTTTCTCGTACTCGAGCCCTTGTCCGAATCTCACAAATCAAGGGATGAAACGGCGATATCGACACAGTCGAATTCAACTAATACAGGTATTTCCATGTCTTCTGACGCGAGCCTGATACTTTCGCAGCTGCACTACGTTAGGCGGATAGAAAGGTGTTCAAGTATACAGTAAGCGACGAATTGACTTTCGTATTTAAAAATGAGGAGCAAACAGCGAGGTGTCAGCTAACTAATATCGAAAGAGGAAACACGGATTGTCGTCTTGTGAACCGCGACAGGTGAGTATTCGGACGGTTCTGATTCGAACGGAGCTGAGAATCCAGTAATTACAATTGATGGAAATGGACAAATGTATGGTTTCGGCCCTTCAACTGGAGTGCTCCTTCCTTTCGTGACGTTTCAAATTTGCTGAGTTTGCATAGATTTTCCCACTGTGCATTTCACTGAGACGAAGGTTGCAGGGAGGACGTAATAGGACATACCAAGTGTCGCAGGCGTGACCCTTATTTTTCATCTTGGTTTGGTGATCCTTCAGTGCTTCAGCACAGTGAAAGATTGACCACTACATAACACGTAGTTCAAAATGATGTTCCGGGAACGAGAGACTGAGACTGAACGACTCACCAAACAGACGTTAGGGGTAGCGGAGAAGCTGGCTCGGTGTGCTGATCAAAATGGGTCTCCGAACAGCGATAAGGGCGGTGATTGAAATGACCACGAACATGGTCGAGTGCACGGGTGAGCCTCCGGTCTGCTCTCGACTCTCCACATATCCAGCATACATAGCCTCCTTCCGAAGGCCGGTCAACTAGAACTGCATAGACGCTCTGGCGAGCTGCCGCTGCCCCAGGACCAGTAGATCGACGAGGACCAAGGAGCAGGTTTCCATCAAGGCTTCCTATGGTTGGCTCCAGCGACTGTGGTGAGGCAAGATAAGAGGCATTGCTTAACTTTGTGACGACTTGGTGGAAGTATTCCCGATCGGCGGCGGGGAGAGCATGGTATAATGGCAGCTGGGTAAGGGTTTCAAGGACTTTGGCCCGCCGCTTCTTGTGACGGGGAGAGAGGTTTTGTGTTCGAACATGATAGTTGCTTCCTCGCGAAGGTATTGGACGAGCGCGCAGAGCTGGAGCTCCCGAGGGCGTAGCAACGGGAGCAACGGGAGCGGAGGTGGGAGACAGGAATATCCCGAGGTCGGGGTGTGTGTCGAGGATGAAGGAGTGGTGCGTTTCGATCGGGGTATTGTCTGCTGGATGAACAATCCGTAATTGTCGAGGGTCTACGTACTTGAGGGAGAAATCATCTACACACAGCATGCGAGAGGGTTAGCGGAATTCGTGGATTAGAGATCTTCACGCCATCATACCTTGCTTCTGTAATCCCTCCGTGGTATTGTAAGCCTCGGTGAGAGCTTCTAGAGTGAGTGGGGATGCAACATCTCCGATCGATAATGGCGGTGCATGAACGCAACCATGAAAGTAACCATGAATGCAACCATCGTTCGACTGGGTCCAGTCGATGAGGTTGGTGGTATTCGCGAGGCCATTCCATGCATAATGTTGAGGATCACCTAAGGCGAAACGACGGATAACAGTAGAATGAGCGAGAGGCTTGAGCTACCAACGAAGATCCCTACAAGGATGACTGGATGTACTGCACGGGTTAGTCGGATATCTGTCGACTGAACCTGCAAGTGGGGTGAGGTCAGGTCGAATCCATTTGAGGCTGGGGCTCAAAGGTTGGAGGAGACAAAGCTGTAGAGGCGAGGAGAACGGGCCAGACACCCGACACGGGCCCCGAATCCCCAAACCCGAACCCGAGCCAGTCTGGCCCCGCCCACCCCTCCGGGGGCACCAAGGATATCTTATAATGCAAGGAATGCTCACTCAAAGGTCTTTCACCTGCTTCACCACCAGTAGGCGAGAGTGTTATCGACGTGTCGACTCCAAATGCTCGACATGCTTGAGTTGTCGCCATTTTGTAGTGCAATACTTGCTCGGGGTCTGCCATTCGGCCCCTGACTGCTGCTCAGTATATCAAGAGTATCTTTCATCCTCGTTAGCCGCCTTCCGGACTCCATCGCTCGGCCTTCCAACGATACCTTGTCCGTCTTCGGGGATTACTAACTTTCGGTTTGAGCCGTAGACTCGACTCAGAAGAAGGGCGCACACCGGAGTATCCAAGCAGAGTGTTCAGGAACATGGAAGAGCAATGCAGCGGGTACTCTTGGTTGGCGCACAGCAAGGGCGCACCATTTCGCTAGCTTTTTAGCCCTAAACGTATGTATAAATGGTTCTTGGTATAGTAATCCGTTAAGGCCCTCCCCCATAGAGCGATCGCTCAGCAGTGTCTGATCGACTGAAACGCAGCTTTGAGAAAAATCTGGGATCGAACAATCGCGAGATCGATACCCACCAACACTCTCAAAATATGTCACCAAATATATACCAGTATCTGGTCCCGGCTGAATTCCTAACCGTCGTTTGTGACGCTCCCCCATCCCAGCGTCCGTATATTGACGAACCTCAATATCCGTACGGGTAAATTACAGAAATAGTGGGCTGTTCAATTTATCTGGAACTCTCTTCCTTCCATTGTTTTACATCTATTTGATAGAACCAAACGCTTTCTGTATAGGATATTTCGCTTGAAGGGCGTGGGCGGTCGAATGCATGAGTAGATATAAGGCAGGTGGATCTACGTAATCGCTCATCTTCCACACAGTTCACCTTCTCCCTCAGACGCCTTCTATAGGAGGAGACCCATTGGGGGAAGACGGCGGCACCGGTCCATGTGGTGCAAGTGGGTAACCTACAAGTACTTGACCGAAAGGAGGTCAGCCAAAGAGGCTTTCATTCAACATTTTTGTCTTCCCTGGGGTCGAGCGTCAGGTTGACTGAATGCGATATGAGGTCCGCTCGTGGACAAAATGACAGGGGACTCGTTATGTGATATTGGAAGACAGAATGAAATACCTTGATGAGGAGAAAGGCCTGAGTGGAGACCGCCAGACTCGTCATCTCCAGTTTCACGAAGCCTTCCAGGCGCTACGCTCCTTAAAGAACGCATAAACAGATTGGATATAATTTAATTTCTGCAATGTGAATGAATAAGAGATGTCGACCCAGCCTGGCCAGGCATCGCCCTCGCTAGCATGCCCGCATACCTACAGAAAGGAGCCGGGTCTGTATGCGCAGGCAGAAACTGAAATATGAATGCAATAATAGCTTATGGGGAATACAGGAGAGTCGGAAGAAAGCAGGAGTCAAGGTCAGGTCTGAGTTGGAACCAGGCTAAAGCCGCGCAGAGAGGAATCGGGCGACCAGTGGACGGCCTGGTAGATAGGGGTCATGGGACTGTACGTAGAAGCAATGCTAGCAGGCCGTTTTGGAGTGCAATACTCATTTGGGAACTTGATCGGTGGAGACAAAGGCAAAAGCATCCAATTCAAACGTACTCGATGGTGCGCCCCACACCTAGCCCAAACCTGTACCTGAATAGCACAGTTTAAAATGTGTGGGTCGACTATTCCAATACTGAAAGTAATTGAAAAAAGCTATGGTCGTATTCTGGCCGTATCCCTGGGCCTTTAGGCCTTTAGAAAACAATAGTAGCACGATCCAGCCGCGTACGTGGCGCACCACCCCGTCGGCATCGTACCGCGCGCCCCTGTCGTGTCATCCAATCGTCATTGCCGCCGCCGCGCCCGGCCATCTGTCCGTCTTCGCCGTCACTTGTAAACCGGCCACCCACGCTCAACACAACACGTTTTTTGGACCACGCCATTGCCGTCGCTGCCCCCACTTTCCATGGGCGCATTCTCAACATACCAAAGGTGAGTACAATAGTCATTCAGCTGACCACTCACAAAAATTTCGAACTGTGCAACAACCCCAGGAGCGATTCGGTCCCACGTACGTGCATTCTACAATATCACATACGTTTTGCTGATGCTCGTAGCCTAACCCACAATCTACGCGCAGTGTTCAACGGCGCTGTAGGTCCTTCCCCCCACTCGTCCGCCTCGAACCAGGCCGAGGTGAGGACGTAGTTCTTGATGACGGCGCGGGCGGCCTCCTGGGAGGTAGCTAGCTGCGGTATACCGGTATCTGTGGTATGGGTGGGTTGTGGCGGAGAAGGACCAGAAGGGATGGAGGCGACGGCGGCCGGCATCGTCGACGACACGGGAGTAGTGAGACGAGGGAGAGAGCGCGTGGGTATGGATAATGCTCCTACTGGCGAGGCCGAAGTCAGGTCCATTTCGACGTCGAGAAGGGTCGAAGTAGCATGGTGAGCTAGGTCGCGTCAGCACTTCGAAAATTCGATCGCCATCACTGACGAGCCTAACATGTTTATAGGAGAGTAGGATCCATCATCCAAGAGCCTCGAGTCCTACAAGAAGGACGGCTACATGAGCCAGTGCCCCGAGGAATGTTCCAAAATGTTCGGACATGAGCGCAGATGTTGCAGATATTGTCTCGTGAGTTCCCCCTTGGTAGCGATTGTCCTTTTGCTGATATATGGCAAGTAACCGGCCCACTTTCCTCTCGCTCAACCGCTTTGAAAAGAAGAAGAGCATCAGCTTGGCAAATTTTGCCTTTGCCCAATTCTGGCAAGGCCTAACAGCAGCTGACAAGAATACTCGGAAGCTTGGTACAGCCCGAATCGTCATTGGAGGTGGATATGACCCACGACTGAAGGACAACATAGACGCTCTCGACGAGCTGGTCTCGCTCGCAGAGTCGCTGAACCTTATCTTATTCGCTCATAATGAGTCTGGAGTCTCCTCGACTTGAAGCGATCAAGACAAAGGGCATCCCGCCCTCCCAAGCTGACATCCTTTTCCTCCCGAACTTTATCACTGCCCAGCGAACGGCCCTTCTCCACCATTGCTCTCCTCTATACACCCAACAATGAGCACTTTGGCATTGGGCCGGTGGAAGGGATGGTGTGCGGGCTGCCCGTCATCGCTTGTAGTTCTGGAGGACCAAAGGAATCGATCATCGACAAACCAGTAAATTACCGAACCGGCTGGCTTCGTGCCCCGCAGGTCTCACTCTGGTGCGACGCGATGAAGGAAGCCGCCCGCCTGACGTCGATGGAGCGGGCTGCCCTCGGAAACCGCGCGATAGACGAGAACTTTACGCTAGAAAAGATGACGGATGGACTAGAAGCTGGCATCACGCAGGTGCTTGCGTTGCCGGAACTTTCGTTCTGGTCGCTCGTACCGCTGGAGTGGGTCTTCACGCTTCTCCTCCTTGCGTACACCGTATATGCAAGTATTTGCCCGGCTTCAGTGCCAAGTCGACGTCGTCACTGCTCCCATGCAGCCGATCGTCGGTGGAACCGATACCCCTTTGTCGTCGACGGATGCAAGTGGGCTCCTCATTCAGCTCAAAGATACGGAAGCGAAAGATGAGGAGATTGCGCATCTGAAGGAGATGTTGGAAAAGGAGAAAGAAGGGCACGGCAAACGAAGCAGTACCTCACGGCTATGAGTGAGGTGTTGGTACAGCTTCGGGATGAGATCGACGTATACCAAAGGCGGACGACGGCACCGGAGAAGGAGAAGGAGGAGATGGTACTGAAGCTTGAAGAGCAAGAGGCGACAATTCAGGCGTTTGGCAAACCCCGGATTCCTCTGTCTCGCTCCTGGTCAGCATCGTCTTCGTCGTGCGCCGATTCGGAGCGTGTGTTGTCGTCGTCGTCGGGAATGAGCACCGTGAGCCCTGCGTCGAGCGAACGCGAGCTCGCGTTTAGCACATTCAGTACCCTGGCGCTGCGACGTCAAGGTCACGCTAGTCCGAGTCCGGGAGGCACGCTGGCTTCTCCTATCAAGGCGGCCTGTGTTGCCCATCGCCGCGGGTCGTCTCTTTCTCTTCAGCAGCCCACACCGAACAAACCGGGACTCGCCTCTCGTCCCCTCAGCAACGCCTCGAATGTGGTGAACGGAGGGTACGGGTACGGCTATCTGAGCTTCGCGATTCCGAGTAAGGGCGGAGACGCCAAGATTGTCGAGGCCGCTACGTCGAGTCGTGCTGCTGCGACTGCGGCTGTAGGCTCGTTTGAGTCGGGTGATCGTTTGTAGATTTGGAGAGAATGTACGGGAGTGGCCGCGAATCGTCCCCTCGCCATCTGACTTGACAAATTGGGTGGTGTGATGGATACGGGCACTCATCTCGACATGATTTACTCACGCACGCACGGTGTAGATGACGTATTGTAGCTTTCTGGATGATACCACAGAGAATGGCGTTTGACCGATTTTGGTGGGGCGACCTCGTGTTCTTCGGGGGCGCACAAAAATGACTTCCCCCGTCGCGGATCAGACAATTGTGTTCAAGCTTGTTTTTTGCCTTAGTGCTGGGAAACTCATGAGTCACGTTAGTTTATTTTATTTTATTGACCCCCCCTTGGCCCTTTCGTCTGCCTGTCTGCCTGTCTGCCTGCCTTTCTCCTGATCCGGATCGGATTCAGCCGGACAAGGGACGAGGACGGAGAATCCGCGTGCACTGCCCCCGTATCTTCGTCGTTCGTCCGAAACCACGTCGCGCACGCAGTCGCAGTAATAAGACGCGCGTGGCGTAGAAGTAGGGAGGTGGACAGGGTCGTCCCGTCTCGGTCGCGAACGAGTGAGCCTAAGTTGTTTTGTAAATACGGACGGACAAAGCCGAATGGATGATGACGCGCAGGCAAAGTGGCGGACGGACGCAAAACAGATAGACACAGGGTACTTTGTTCACCCGTTGTTCACCCGTGCGCGACTCGTCTGATTGAGTACGTAAGCACACCGGGCCACCCACCCCACCAGCCACGACCCTGAGGTGTTGGATCCAAGGGACACTTCGATGGATCCAGCAATTAATTCTTTGTCCAACTGTTCGCTTTCTTATTAGTACTCAATACTCAATACTCAATACTCAATACAGAGTTAACAGTACACAACGCACATCGACGACAGCTCACAAGCGAGAGAACATGGCGAGCCCATCCATTCCCATTCATTCGCGCCCATAGAGACAGACTCTTTGGCTGGCCCAGCGAGTCGCACCGCTCCAACTCAACTGTCACACCTGCGTTCTGGCGTAATGCGTTGCAGGGTCGCGCGCGTATCCTCCCTCCCACACCAGATCCACACCACTCCAAGCGGCTGTCGACGAATCGTGGCGAGTTTATGTTACGACTTGAGTTGTAAACCCTGGGGTCTTCTCATCCCCCGCATGCTTCTTTTGTACGCTCGTCGCCCGGGCGTCATTTCCCGTTCTCCCGTTCTCAGTCCAACCAGCTGCAGCCCCTTGCGAGACTCGCCTCCCGCTTTCTCCCCGCGCGCGACACTCCGGGTATATAATGCCATAACCCATCCCCACTGGACCCTGCACTCTCACACTCCACTTTTCATATCCCGTTCCCGGTCTATTTCCATCGACCTTGACGAGGCCCAACCCTTCGTCCACTCGATTCACCCTATATGCCTCGCGTCCCCGTCCCCACCCTCACCCCCGCTCTTACCTTCCCCTCCCACCAGGTCAGTCAGTCAGTCAGTCAGTTCACCCAGACCGGGAGTCCCCATTGCGCTCTTCGCACCCTCGTTTCTGACATACACACCAAATCAAATTCATAGGCATACCTCGACCACTGGGTCGAGCCGGGCGCACCCGACGCATACACTCCAATGGCCGACGGGCTGAGTCTATTCAGCAACGGATACGGGTTTTACGAGGCGCTTTCAGCCACCCCATACAACCTCTGCAAGCCACAGACACAGACGCAGACACACGACCATATCGAATACCGGCCCGAGTTGAAAATCATCCCCTGTGATCAGTCTTGCGTTACCGCTACTACCAGGTTCTTCTCTCCAGGCGAGGAATTCTGCACCCCTCCTGGCACACCAGCGAGCACCGCCGCTTCTGCACCGTCCCCCTCCACTCCGACCTCGTCGACCTCCACCCCAACTGAGATGACCACCACTCAGCCCGGATTCGAATCTGGATTTGACGAATCCGCCGAATCCGAAGGGTACCCGGCCCCGACTCCTTTATCCCCCACCTCCATACTGTCGACCGAAGACGCTCGGCAGCTCATGGAGACCTACGTCCGGCGCTCCTCCTGGTTCCAGACGAACATCCCAGAGCCCTCCGTGGGCGACCTCGGCGTGCCCACCTGTGCGCTCCTGCTCGCGCGCCCGGGCGAGTCTGTGTACCGCTGCTTTGTGGATACGAGGAAGGACAGGAAGGGCCGGGCGATGTATTACTGTGGTGCGTGTGGGTTTAAGAGTGACCGGCTGCATCGGTTGGTTGACCATCAACGGTCCAAGCGCGGTCATCGGCCCTTTGCGTGCCCTGATCATGGCTGGTATGTATACACTCACCCTCCCCCCCACACCCTGCGTTGGGGTTCGCCGGTCGGTTGCTAATCGCCCATTTTTGTGTTTTCTTGCGGGGATACTCTGCGGAGAGTCTGGGTGACCATAGGAGCGGGCGAAACGGCTTGAAAACCTGCGAATGGTGGTACGTACGGTCTCCATTATCGCTATCATTATCATTATTAGTGGACAGCCGTCTGACCAAGGATCATGTTATTTACTTGCAGCGGCGACACTATCGTAAAGAAAAACATGGCTCGTCATCTTCAGGTGATCCATGCACACGTACAAGTGCGTTAGACCACACGTATCTCGACTATCTTCCTCTCTCCTCTCGCTCCTCTCTCCATATTAAAAAAGATTCGATCGCACTTTGTTTCTCCCCTAATCTGCCTAAAGGATCGAACCGATAATCTCTGTGCTGCTTTATTCACTTCACTTCACCACTTAGCCTGTGACTGTCTCAAAATGTATCGTACCCCTATGTCATGGCCAGACCAGACCCTTTCGTATCTCCCCTTGGAATCGTGTACTCATTGATCCTGCCTAATACATTTCGGCCTTGGCTCCTTTGTTGGGATATCAATACCGTGTGGGACGATGCATTGAGTCAGTAAAAATTAAAATGAATGGATGTCGGACATTTCCCGAATGGGTTCTTGATCTTGATCCCCTTCTACGACTCTCACGTTTTCACGATGGATGTTCCCAATATCTGGAGGAGCATCTTGTGAGTTGGCGAGGACGCGCGCACTTCGTTCCGAATCGCAATTCGCCGCTTGACACGCGCGGAGGACCCCAGGAGTAGCCACCTCCCCAGGGTCGCTCAGGTCATGAGTTTTTTTGGTTGGAGGGAGCACAGAGAATACGTCATGCACCGTAAGCGTCTGCCGTGTGTGGGACTCCCGCGTCGACTTGCCGCGAATATATATAATCCAGTACCGATCCGATTATATTCACGTCCTTCCCACCGACAGTCCCTCATCCGCCCGTACGCCTGTATATATAATTTATTGCCTACGAACGAGCTATACATCCTCTTGTGTTTCCTAGCTTTAGGCTCATCGTTGACGGACGCTCAGAATGTACTCTTGGAATTAACACTCAGTCCGCTTGCCTGTGACTATGCGGTTGGGTTCGTCTATACTCGTTGCATGTCCTAACGTCAATGTATCATTGTGTTGCGCCTCTTTTTGTCGCTCATGGGCCCGGCCCTTTCCCCGCTTGATGGTCGAGCAATCCTGAGTGCTGTTATGCCACCCGTCCAGCGTTCACCTTCACATTCTGTGTCACCTGGCTGGCTTCCATTTTGTTATCTTTGATAGATATAATGCTCCAAGTTTTGTTCAGGCCCATGGCTTGAGGTCATGCTTGAAGTAGATGATTTGAAGGGTCGATCTGTTCATGAATTGGCTGCAGATAGTTGGAAGCTTATAACTTATCATACGGTGTGCTGAAATCCTCTTAACAGTCAAATGAAAGTAACGAACGTACAATCCGATTGAAGCAAAATGTAGTATTAAAGCTGAACGGCAAAGAGTGCTCCTGATCTACCATTTGTACAAGACCATTCACATGGATGCTCTGACTACCACCCCCATCGGGATTTTGTTGAGTGTGAACGATTTCCACCATTTCTCATAACGTGGCTTGTGTCCATCTGTCTGGTTGAAGAAGTGAGATACTTCTGAGGGAGAATCAGAACAGACTGCCACTGCCACACTACTGATATCTCGCCATACTCTGTGCTCCGGTGCCCCACAAAAGACAAACTCGATCAAGGAATCTATCCACAAACCCTGGGAAACCAAAATATCAAGGTTTTGCAAACAGGAAAGATTGAATGAAAAATCATGTAATAAATTGAACGCTGCCAAATCAGAGGTCCGCGGTGAATAGTACCACCAGCGAAGGATTTGGACGTTTGAACAGGAGAGAGAGCGGAGATATTCGATTGGACAGCATGACAAGTGCAATTTTGTGCAGGCAGGCAGGTCCACCTGTAGCTCCTCATGCCTAGAATGATTCTCGGGTTTGTCTGGCGGAAAAGCAACCTCGAACATTCTCAGGGCCTTGAAGGTCCTCCCGAGCATCCAAGAAGATGTCGAATGATCCAGATTAAGCCACTGGAGAGTATGAGTCATTGGCAAGTCCTGGTTCAAGGAATATTCAGGAATAGATCCTTTCACTATTTGCAGCCTCTCAATTTGTTCCAAGTATGGCAAAATAAGGATTTCATGATTAGATTTGCAGGTGATCTCAAGATGCCGGAGCTGCCTAAAGAGGACATTGGAATGGAGTGGGAATAATGGAGTATCAGGAAACTCAATGGCCAGACGTCGTGTGAGTATTGCGTGGACAATCATTGCATCATATTCTTTACTTGATATTCCAAGATGCTTATATAGATAGCCAGTGGAAGTGTAATCAACCGCAATGTCATCGATGCTCCCTCTGCCCTCCCATACTTCCAAATGCTCCAACGGAGGAGTCAGGTATGCCCTAGTCCATCCAATAGCTCTAAGTAATGGGAAATTGTCAAGGCACTCAGATTGAGAAAAGCCTTTGGGGCACTTTATGAGCAGGAATTTCAGGTGCGGGAGGACATTGG
>Ga0307515_10014368_pt1 | contig 14689 bp, 9 predicted proteins | sample 17_EM_MG_FD_194513 | JGI IMG/M metagenome (GOLD analysis project Ga0307515, IMG submission 194513) | Populus trichocarpa ectomycorrhiza microbial communities from riparian zone in the Pacific Northwest, United States - 17_EM | ecosystem: Host-associated > Plants > Roots > Unclassified | place... | reverse complement strand
GGGTTGGATTGGATGGCAATGGCGTGGTCACTCCATTTATCGCAACAGCTTTGGAGGAATACTGCGGGCTCAAGACAGGGAAAAGCACAATTGCAGAATTTAATTGGACTGGAAGTGAATGAGGAATTTGTGTTCAGAGCACTTTGCAAGCTCCTTGATGCAGCCCCGTACTACCGAATCATTCATATTATCCCCAAGCTTCGCGAGTTCATCCAGTGGTTCGACGGTAATGACTTCCCAGAATACCGTAGCATGATCTCCACATCGGTAAACGATACAGTTCGTAGGCACGAGGAGTTCCAGATTCTATACAAGTTCCGCAAGTTCCATTACACATGGGATATCTAGGCACATCTTCGGTATTTTTGTACAGTTGGATACTATGAACGTTGTGGTATTAATTCCGACATGGGGAAATCTAGGACCCCGACTGCTGACCCTAAAGTCACCGAACATTTTTGAGAGTTGGGGTACGTGGCGAGGAAATCAATTTTCGAGATGCGTGGATAGACACGGGTCATCCACTTGAGTGTTTAGAGGCAGAGAGATGCCCGGCTTCGTACCTCATAATATACGGCTGTGTGTAGATCTCTGCTCTCGTGAGTTTTGTACGTTACCCCAAACTCAGTTGAAACTGGCTGTTGGATGCTATGGATACCTCTGTAGATGCCCAGATACATAAATAGTGGATCCTCTATTCACCTTGTGGCTATGCCAGGAGGGTAGGAAAGACGTGATGGGATCCATTGTGAACTTTCGACCACCTAAGTGGAGCATGGCTGGTGTGTCTTTCCTTTACAAACTGTTCATGAGATAGGCATCAAACCTCATATGTTGTGAAGGTCTTTGGCTGATATGGGCCGATCTGTTTGCAACTTGTCAGGCCCTTGTCTATATACATTGGCACTCGAGACTAGCAATGGGAGACTCTCAGATCTTGCAATTCCACTTGAATGATCCCGGAGACATGGGTAGGGATGTTCCATTGATTTTGAGGTGACACAAAGAGGGTAAGGCAATGTGTGGTTAAAAGATCCGGTTGACCTATGAAGGAGAGAATGTATCCTAGGTACACATCTCAGCCGATTCCTGCGATTGTAAATGCGACGATATTGGGCGAGGCGAAAATGTGTGCACCATCCAAAATTGATAGAATTTAAGGGAATAGGATAACCACTTGCCGTATTTGTCACTCGAAGACACAGTCAGATGCACTAGCACAGGAAAGATAAATTATTAATAGTCCATGGTATGGGACTGTACAAGGTAAAAATTATCAAAATATCAGTGCATTGGAGGTTGTGCAACTCCACTCCCGAAAATGGGACATGCATAAACAGGCATGAATTACACATGATAGTAGCCCTAGTTGTGTAACTATGGTAACTTGGGCACAAGGAATTAGAAGACGGACAACAGCGGACAGAAATTCCCAATCTCCAACAGGAATTGAGCAAATTTCTATTACATCCTTTTTGTTTGCAGTCTTGGACACGAAGTGGACGATATTGCATGTCCATTGTGTCGCAGTCAGCTCGCACTCTTTCTTGCTTGGCTGTAAATTCTTATTGGGAAGCACTTTCGACAGATGGATGGTGTCATGCAAAAAGTCTTGGAGTGATACAATGCAGTTAAACTATTGCCGGTTGCAGTGTGTACAGCCAACAAGGACCAAGTTGGACGGTATTTGAACTGACACGACGATAGGGGCACCCAGAATTCAGCACCAAACTGATACCAAATGACAAGCATGTGGATGCTAATAGGCTCTCTAAACAATCAATGTCGAAGCGAACCACATCCATCCCCGTCTCTGCCTCGAGTGGTCTGGTGCCCTTCCGTAACCATAACTCACATAGTTTATATTGTTATTTGTATTCTGAAGCTTGGCCGCGCTGATGACACCACTTCCTGCATGCCCGCCTCGCTCCTGCGGGCCCCCAATACTGTACCTCACTTGTGTACACACGATTACTTTACTACTCGGTTCGATTTCCGAGCCACGTCTACCGTTCCCAACATAAACTCAAAATCCTCTCTCGACCGCCAATACGAGTTCGAATATATTCAATTATTCACCACCCTAGAGAATAGGATGAATGAGTACATAGCAAGGGTTGGTTCGGGGTAACGAGTCGTCCTTCGTGCAACAACGACAGATATCTAGAGCCAACAGGCATACGAGAGACTGGAGTGGCGTGATTCAGGTGTGCATTAGGCTCATGAGAGTGGTGTGAGGTGCGCCTCTGCTTGTATTCCCGTGCTTCTGTCAACTAACCAGTTGAGGGGTGACACTGGGTATTAATTTGCGGTCAATGTTGAGTTGTAATGTCTGCGTGATAAAGTACGCCAATGATACGTAAGGACGGGTCGAGCGACTGATGGCCGTAGTGCGCGCGTGCTGGAGTGGTGTATGTAGCGGACATAGCATTTATTGTGAAGTGCGCACCTTCGTAACGGTTTACATAGTTATGTGCGCGCAGTGAGATATTCGCTTGGGATAATGGCCTAGAGAGGTATGAGAGTTGGGGACACAGGACAGTAGCGACGAAGTGAATGCAGTTTGGGTAGACGTGGTGGTGGAGAGCGAGTCCAAAGGTCGGCTGAATAGGACGAATACAGGTGGGGATTGGGGCAAGTCAGCTGACGCTCGAATGATGCTCCGCGTCGGAATGGGAAAGGTGAGGTACGTACCTAAGTAGTCAGCTTCGCCCTTGATAGTCCAGGTACATTGGTGTTGGAGGGGAGATATTATGACTGCGAGATCGAGGGTCAGCAAAAAGTCAGCAGGGGCAGTCGAATTACGTACTCAGGATGACAGTCCATTTCTCATCGCTGCCCGATAGAGCTGTTATTCGGTGACTATAGTTCTCTCAATGGAGGTGTCATGAGGGGAAACATGGAGGGAAATGAAGACGAGGCCAGGAAGTCGAAGGGCCACAAGCGTCCGAATTGCTCGGGGAGGGAGACTCGACCACCGTTGGTGGAGTACAGAAGCCAGAGTGGAGACCGTTCGAAACTAGTTCTGGGAGAATAGCGTTGTCCTCATCGAGGCTAGCGGCGGTTGACGCAGTTGGTGAAGGTATGCAGGCGGTGAGCGAGTGAGGACGAGCTGCTGGACGTTTGTTCTTCCCTGTCCTGTCGGTTGAGGACGAGGAGCCAAACCCAGGAAACGCAGAGGCCGACGGCGAATCCGAATGCGCTGAATGCTCAGAAAGGGTCATCAAAAATGGCGCCAATTATGTGAGTGGTGAAAGATGCGATGGCGCTCGAACCAGTCGAGGCCGTCTTTAATAAGCACTTAGCATCCAAGTGGAAATCTTTCAAAGTAGAAAGGGAAAGAGGAACACCCCGGCCGCCGGCTGGACGGGTTGACGTCATCCAGTCTAAAATCATCCGCCGCCTCGCGTCCAGAAACTGACACTCAATTCGGCCGCTACAACACTACGCAGAAAAGACGGTTCAGTCCATTGGGCTGCCCCTCAATGAGACAATCGAGTGCGATTTGCCCTCTTCAGAAGAATAAGTCTTGCTCTGCCACTTGATCACTGCAGATCCGCCATTTCTCAGCTCTCCCTGACCTACAAAGTGGCAGAGTGGGCTGCACCCAGGCTGCGGCCCGCAAGCACGCCGCAATATTACTGTCAACAAACCGCCACACGTTCTCACCACAGAAGGTGAAGCATGGTACAGAGAAGCAAGTACTCATTTCTGTGCTCATCATGGACACTGCCAACCGATGTTCATGGTAAGCGCCCGTCTTAAACCTGACTTTGACTTCGCAATTAAGACTCGGAGGCTCGTCAATCATGAACACATTCCTGAGAAAATCTAAGAAAATATGGAGAAAACCTATCATATCCCGTTCCAAGGAAACAACTGCTGTAGCCACAGTCGAACCGATCCAGACGCCGGTCGAAACCAAGATCGAGGCCAAGTGTGTGGTTCAACCAGAGGGTACCACTCATGTCACTCCCATACGAACTCCTCATCCAAATAATGGAATCCGTCCCCGTTTTGTTCAGGTCTATGACTCTCTCTTCCTTCCGCCTGTGAGTGGCTCTCTCCCCCAACGCCTTCACAACTCTTACGACGCCCACCAAATTCCCAGCATAAACCGCCGTTACTCTGACCTAGTCGGCGCCTATCTCTTCAGGCATGTCGTGCTCAAAGTAGACCCTGCGCGTCTGGGCGAATTCCTTCGTCTCGTCGACGCCAACCCACGACTGCCCGAGTACTGCCTCGTCCTTGAGCTATGGCTCGACCAATACACTGTCCGCGAGTTGGCCATTGACGCCATCCAGGCTGAAATCATCCACCGTCTGCCTCGCGTCCAGAAACTGATTCTTAATTCGGCCGCTACAACGCTACGCAGAAAAGACGGTTCGGTCCAAACCATTACTCGGCGGATCATTGGGCTGCCCCTCAACGAGACGCTCTCCACGATGTGGGGCGCGACATGGATCACGAGTCTCGTGCTAGCGCCCTCCTACGACCAGGGCTGGTCACTCCAAGTTTCCAATGCTTTCTCAATGCATATCACCCACCTGACCTTGTCTGTCCAGAAGCCCTCCTCCGTTCTCCTCGCCGGGTTCCCCGAATGCCCCCAGCTTCGACATATCGAACTTCCATCTCCAGTATTAGGAGATATAGCCGAGCTCCTACCTGCTTTCACCCAGTCCCCAAATTTGCAACATCTCTCAATCTCACGTTTGAAAGTGGACGCCACGGCGGTGCGAAGCCTGAAAAAAACCCAACTTCCACTCTCCCACGCACCCCTCGACACCTTCAATCTAACCTATATTAAAAGCGCGAAATTCCTCCGTGCCCTCATTTCGTCCATCCCTACCCGCACATTGCGTATCCTGTTCGAGTCCGAGAATCATGCGTCGGACTTGAGGAACATTACGCGCGCACTGTTTTCTGAATCCGCTGTGAGACGGAATCCAGGACTGCTTAAGACTTTATATCTAGAGAGAAGTGGGAGGAACTAAGAACGCAGTACGATTGAAGAACGCAACATAGCCATAGAGACGCTTAGAGAACATTGTATAAGATCAAATGTGGAGCTCAAATACGACTCTCTCGTGAGTTTGCTCATTACTCTCTTGCCAGGACGATGGCTGATTCGTATTTCTGGAGGCCGAGGAAGCTCTGGCATTTCCAATGGGATTTGCTCTGCCTATTTTCTGATATACTCGCATTTGGATAATACTTTCAATCCCATCTTTCTCGATGTACCAGTCGTCCAAGTGCAGTGAGACTGTACTCGCACACACGGCCAATCCTAGTATTTACGGAATAATATGGAACATACAAACTTCACCTATGCACAAGTATCTAGACTAGACTGTTTGGTCCACCGAGTATTGTGCTTGTTCTATCCTATTCGGTCTTCTGTAATTTAACACCATATTCCATTACTGGACTATATCAACACCAGCAGTATATACCGCCTCCTGCCAGCCCTTCCAGCGCCATTCACTTCCTGAAACCGGCGTCCAAATCGGAGTTGGATTGCACATGCATTACAAACGGTGTGGCGCGACGAACGACGCGAGGCTCCTTGCAGTGCTACTGTGCGAGGTCGAGGAGAGTCTCGGGAGTACTGGAGTAATCAGAGCCCGATGCGCTCTTCTACTAGCCCCCTTGTTTCAGCGAAACCCGGGCATGCATCTATCCCGATGTCATCTTACCCTACGAATACGCACAGTAGCGTAGCTTTAATCATTCAACCATGGCAATTTGGCCATGGGGCCATGGAAGGCGAACGACGGCTGACCGAAATTCCCGATCTCCAACAGAAATTGAACAGAATTCTACATCCCTTTTGTGCATGGCCTTGGACGCGAAGAGAATGATATTGTATTTTTCCATTGTGTCTCAGTCAGCTCGCATTTTACCACGCCTACAAGACCGTGCAACGCTTTCAACAGAAGAGTGCATAGGCGGTATGAGCCAAGGGCAATAACCGATCACTCGTCTGCAGCAATCACATTTAAGTAAAATCAACGGGCATATGAGGGACGGGAATAACGTGATTTGGATGGGCAGCGGGTGGGCAGCGTGTTCAAAGTGGTATGTAGCATTGCATCGCATCGCCTGTATCCCCGTATTGACGAATTGAGGAGTGAGCCTGCGTTATTGGTTGGTGGTCAATGTCAAGTTGTTGTGCGTGGTGAGGGTCGCGAAGGCAATGAAGACGGTCGAGCAACTGAGGGCACTGCGATCGCAGTATGGACGCGCGGTGGTGTCACATATTGCAGTTGTTGCAAAGGGTGTATTTGCTTGACACGCCCGATGGTTTAGTTGATTCTGTGCACGCGGTGAAATATTCGGCGGGGTTTGAGGGGTGATAATGGCCAAGAGTGGCCCGAGAGTTGGCGATACTGGACAGTGGAAACAAGTGTATGTCAATGGGGTGCGGTTCGGATACACGCTGGTATTTATTAAGAAATTCAAGGACTGCGAGTACCGGTGGAGAATGAAGCACGCCAGTCGACGTTTGAATGGTGCTCGATGCTGCATCGGAACATAAGTCGTGATACGAGCATGTACGATCATCATCGTTCCCGACAACCTGGGCACTCTGTCGGTTTTGGAGGAGGTATTGGGTGACGGGATCGAGGGTCACCAAGGGCAGCAAGAGTGATGAGAAAATAGCACGACGGAAAGGGTCAAGGCGGTCGACGTATAGAAACGATAGCCGAGGCCCTGGCGACATCAGCGGCGTAGGCGGAGAAACTGTGGGGACTCACATTTCTGCTTCCTATCGTCGCCCGATGTGGCCGTGATTCGATGAGTATCCTTCGTAGATTAGAGGCACTATAGAGGAACATGGACAGCGATGAAGACGAGGAGAGGGAGCCGGCGTCGAGTGGCAAAAAGGGCCGTTGGCTGGCGAGAACTGGGAGAACGGCGTCATTATCGTCGTCGAGTGCATGCGGTGGTAGATGCGGTGGTGAAGAGCGAATATTCTACAGCTGACGTCGCTACCAACGAGACAATCGTGTACAGGCGCAGGGCGGATGGTTGAAGAATGCCAGGGTACGCTCGTGGGATTGAGGACCAACGAAAGACTATAGGATATAAGGGTCGAGGTGAATGAAATACGATAGCGGCAGTCACAGCTAGCGAGTCCGTCCCGGGTCGCCGGGAAAATTAGCAGCGGGAGAATTCGTACTCTATTGACATGTACTACAAACTAACTAAAAGCAAGAATCACAGAGCTGACCGACCCGTAGTCTCTATTGCAAAACGGGAAGCGCGAGACAGGCCGTTTCGTCGTCATCGAATGCCAGCAGATGTTCATTTGATCGTTTGGAGAGGTTGGCAATAGGCGACGAGAGGGATGTATGTCGTCGCCGAGTATCAAGTTTATGGGCTGCCGCTGTCGACGTTGGTTCAGGGCAGCTGATCACACAAAGCGTGCGTCTAAGACCTCACGACCATGTCTCTTCTTGCCAACAAAAAGAAACACGGTAACCTATGTGTCTTATCCTGTCTAGTAATACGTTCTAAAGGTCCTCCTATAGAGCAGGAACCCCTGCCGCCCGCGAACCCACGAGGCAAGCACATTCCCTGGCCTGGCCACCGTTACCGTCTAAAACTTTGTGTTACTCAGAAGACCCCAGGATCCCCAAAACTGCCTGGGAATACTATAATGAAAGCAAGTATCCATCCACACCACGACACATTCCCTAATACAGAAAGGCAGGGATGGAGATCATCGACCACGAACGCGAAAAAGAATGGCTTGAACAAATGGATACCATACTTATCTTCGTATGTCTTGTCTCGTTCTGACGGTGGGCTAAGCTGATTGGTTGTCCAGGCGGCATTGTTCGCCAGTTTCTTGGGCGCTTTCCTCATCGAACTCCTCGGTCGTCTCGAACCAGACCCCATGGATATCATACAGGACGTCCTCATTTATCAAACGCAGATGATGCGTAATTCGAGCCTTGGGCCATATGTCCCCGCCGCGTTCTCCCCTCCAGACCACATTGTTGTCGTCAATGCTCTCTTCTACGCCAGTCTGGGAGTTATGATCCTGGCGGCATTCATTGCAATGCTCATCAAAAGCTGGGTACACGAATTCGATCGCGGCTTACGGGCGTTGTCGATCCCCGAGCAACGAGCGAAGACCCGTGAATTCCGATATCTCGGGATGGAGCACTGGAGGCTCCCAGAGATGGTCGCGATACTCCCATCTCTCATCCAGGTATCCCTTCTCCTGTTTGCAATTGGTCTCGTCTTGTTTCTCTTTTACATTAGTATACCATCATTTGGTGTCACCACAGCGATATTTGGCATTGGGGTGCTCTACTATGCCATTACGACGTCGGTATCCGTGTTTGTTGCCTCTTCGCCTTTCCACTCTCCTGTTTCGCGTGCCTTGGGCAAGGTGTATCGCTATGTGCACGCCTATTTCTGTCCAAGTATTGATGATTTCTTATCACATGTCATGGATATGACCCCATCAACCACTCTGGGTCGTGCCCGCCGGGGTATCCACGTTATCCTTCTGAAATCACGCCCCTATCTAGAGGAAGACTTCGTAAAACCGATTACAGCAATAACAGTGGACGAAGTTCAGCTCTCCACAGCAGCTTTAGCCTTGAAGAGAATTCATGATAGTGCACCGAATTCTCAACACAGCGAGGCACTACAATCGTCTGTGTGGCAGGTGGCAGGCGGGACTGCGCAGCCTTTTCGACCATTATTCAGCCTGCCTCCCTGGATTCTTGACATAGAGAATAGTGTAGAGCACCTCTCACACCTCTCTCCGGCCATCCTGGTCGCAATGGTAACGATTTCGCTGCGTGCTCGTCACATTTGGGATCTGCGCGACATCACCTCAGGAGCTGTCCGCCGGGGTATTACAGATTCCGAAGACCCCTGGACTCACGTTATAGTTAAAGTTTCTGACCCCATCTTCGACCCCAAAAAGGCTTGGTGGCGCCGTGACGAGGAGAGACGACATACACAAGCGCTGTCCAACGATCTCACAAACATGATACGAAGAAAGGAACTGCACAAAGAAGAGTGTTTACTGCTTCTAAGGACACTCTCAGAGCTCCGTAGCGAGGGATCGCTATCGCAGAACAAACCGCAGAGTAAACCGTTCTTCATTGAGATATGCCTACCAATTCTCATGAGCCATGCCACGAAATGGGATGATAGGAGCCCCCCTGACATTGTATTACTCGAAGCTGTGGTCACACTCGCCGCCATATCATGCACATCAGATAATGCCAATCAGTTAAGCATTCTCTCCAGCAGTCGTGACCACCCATGGTTACTTCTGAATATCCGAAACACCAATCTTATCAGCTCATTGTACGAAAGCACCCATCGAAACGACCACAAGCGATTAACCTCCCTGCTCTTCCTAATCGTTTACGCCCTTATGCATCGAGAATCATATGCCTTGGCAGCTCAATATTTCACTACCATCACAGCGAGGGGTGATTTACCCCTCTATGCCTCTGCCTTGACTGCCATTGCTCCGTCCATGACGGAACGTGGACTCTACGCTATCGGCAGGGCAATCATAGCGCTACGGACAGAAGACATAGCATCAATATATGCCAGTTCTAGATTCTATGTTGACTCCCTTCTTCTGGAAAATATGTTCTATCATTATGACGAACAGCTTGGGGCCAGTAAGAACCCGGATCCCAGTATCATTGCCATCCTGTTGATACTTTCCAAACACCGTCCTTTAGCCCTGGCAACGGAATTGCCCTACGGGGAAAAAGTATTGAAAAACCCCTCGTTGAATCTGGTTGCAAGAGTGGCTGCCCGACTTGACATTCCGGATGGGTTTGTTCTTCCAATGAGGTCATTCTATGACCGCCGACTTCACAATATGATTGCAGCTCTGTCCCTTCTGGGATATACGCAAGGAACCGTCGCCCAGTCTAGAGAGTCTCTCCTACTGGCTTCATTATTGCAATCTCGGGAGCTCGCCATCTCCTCTGTAGCCCTGGAGTACTACATGAAGACCACAATATCCTATTCTGACCCCCCAGCACCATCCAGCTTCCTGGCAGCAGCTGTATCGTCTGCGTTCAACGTCATGTTGCCTGAAGGGCAATTAGGGAGGAGGTGGGAATTGTTGGATATATTTGTGGATGGGTTCGAAACACTCTCAGTCGAATGGCGACGATCGTTCGCTGAAGGCTTCTTCACCGTGTCGAGTCGGCCGCTTCCAAAACTACAGGAAGACATGGAGTCAAGCACACCAGAGAGCGAGCTTCGGGCGATTCTTACATGGGAATATTTCCATGCAGAGGAACAAGAGCCAGAGTTGACGGATTCACAATTCAGCGGGTTGGATTGGATGGCAATGGCATGGTCACTCCGTTTATCACAACGGTCTAGGAGGAATACAGCAGGCTCAAGACAGGGAAAAGCACAATTGCAGCATTTAATTGGACTGGAAGTGAATGAGGAATTCGTGTTCAGAGCACTTTGCAAGCTCCTTGATGCCGCTCCGTACTACCGAATCATTCCAATTATCCCCAGGCTTCTCGAGTTCATCCAGTGGTTCGATGGTAAAGAGCCCCCAGAATACCGTAGCATGATCTCCAGATGGGTAAACGATACAGTTCGTAGGGACGGGGAGTTCCAGATTCTATACAGGTTCCGCAAGTTCCATTGCACATGGGATATCTAGGCACATCGTCGATAAATTTTGTACAATTGAGTACTATGAACTTTGTGGTCTTAATTCTGACATGCGCACATCTAGGACTCGGACTGCTGACCAGCAATATATCCTATCCCCTAAAGTTGTCGACCATTTTTTGAGAGTTGGGGACCGTGGTGAGGGAAATCAAGTTTTGAGATGCATGGACAGCGTCATCCACTTGAGTGTTTAGAGGCAGAAAGGAGCCCAGATTCGTACCTCATAACATACTGGCGTGTGTGGATCTCTGTCTTCATGAGTTTTGTATGTTACCCCAGACACCATTGACGAAAACGGCCATTGTATGTTATGAATACTTCTGTATATGCCCAAATTCATGAACAGTAGAAGTCCTTTTCTCTCTGTGGCTATACTAAGAGAGTAGGACGTGAAGGAATCCGTTGTAAACATTCAACCACCTAAGTAGAGCGTGAATGGCATCTCTTTCCTTTACGCTGTTCATGAGATCAGCATTAAACTTTGTACGTCTTGAAGGACCTTGGTAAGTATGGGCCTCTCTGTTTGTCGGGCTCTCGTTCGTTGCAAACATATTAGTAGTCCAGGCCAACAATGAGAGGCTCTCAAGTCTCATGTTTCCACTCGAATGACCCCAAAAACATGGGTAGAGGATATTTCATTGATTCTGAGGTGACACAAAGAAGGTAAGGCATGGAAGTGGGGATGTGTGGTTAATAACCACCGTTGATCCATGAAGGAGAGAATGTACCCCTGAACGGGCCGGGTACACCATGAATTTCAATTGGCTCCTGTAATTGTCAGTGCGATAGTATACGGCGAGGGGAAAAATGTGTGCGCTGTCCAAAATTGATAGGATTTTAGGGAAATTAGAGTAACCCCTTCACTATATTTGTCACGCGAGGGAACGGTTGAATACACTGGCACCTGAGCGATAATGGATTGATAGTCCGTGGTATGAGCTAATCACTATCAGAACGCCAGTGTGCCACTCCACCTCCGAAAATCGGACATACACAAGCGAAAGCAGCCAACAGGTGAGCATAGCTCTGATCATTCTACCATGGCAGTTTGGCCATGGAAGGCAAAAGACGGCCGACCGAGATTCCCGATCTCCAACAGAAGTTGAACAAGATTCTGCACCCCTTTTGTGCGTGGCCTTGGACGCGAAGAGAACGATATTGTATTTCCATTGTGTCTCAGTCAGCTCGCGTTTTACCACGCCTACAAGACCGTACAACGCTTTCAACAAAAGAGCCATCGCCGGTAGAGCCAGGGACAATAACCGATCGACCATCTGCAGCAGTCACATCTATGTAAAAACCTACGGGCGTACGGGGGACTGGAATAGCGAGATTTGGGTGAGGGTTGGGTTCAAAGTGGTATGTAAGATTGCATCGTATTGCGTGAAGTAAGCATCGCCTGTATTCCCGTATTGACGAATCGAGGAGTGAGCCTGCGGTGTTGGTTGGAGGTCAATGTTAAGTTCTTGTGCGTGACGAGGGTCGCGAAGACGAGGAAGATGGTCGAACAACTAGGGACAGTGGGGTCGTAGTGTGGACGTGTGGTAGTGCCAGGTATTGCAGTTGTGGTGAAGGGTGTATTTGCTTGACACGCTCGATGGTTTACTTGGTTCTGTGCGTGCGGTGGAATATTCGGCGGGGTAGAGTGGATGCCAATGGGATGCGGTCTGGATAGAGCCTGATAAGAGATTCAAGGAGGGCGAGTACCGGTGGAGAACGAAGCACGTCAGCCGACGTTTGAATGGCGCCCGATGCTGCATCGGGATGTAAGTTGGATACGAACATGTGCGGTCATCACCGCTCTCGACGGCCTGGGCACCCTTGCTGGTGTCGGAGGAGGTAATCGGGTGACGAGATCGAGTGTCACCAAAGGCAGCAAGAGTGATGAGCAAGTAGCACGACGGGAAGGGTCAAGGCGGTCGAAGTATGCCCTGGTGACATCAGCGAAGTAGCAGCAGAAACTGTGAGGTACTCACATTCTGGTTCTTATCGTCGCCCGATGTGGCCGTGCTTCGATGAGTATCGTTTGGTCAATGGAGAGCGTTGAAGACGAGGCGAGGAAGTCGGCGCCGAATGGCATAAAAGCCTCCGACCTTCTTGGGAAGCTGATATCGGAAGAGTCGACTTGATCACCGTTCGCCATTGGTGGGAGTACAAGTGACTGAGTAGAGACGGTTTGAGACCAGTCTGTCCTGTTGGCCAGCCAGAACTGGGAGAATGGCCTCGCCATCGTCGTCGAGTGCGAGTGGTGGTAGATGCGGTGGCGAAGGGCGAATATTCACGCTCGACTGTTTGGCTGAGATGGCCCAGTCCGGCGGAGGCACAGACGCACGACAGTACAGTGGGCGATCGGTCAGTGATGGTCGAATAGGTATGAGAACACAGGTGGTAGATTGAGTAGTGCTAGGCCAGGAAATGGACAACGTCAGCGTGAATATGGAAAGGTGGAAGACGCATGGGCCAGTGTTCGATCGTGGGTATGAGGACCAGGAGCTGGGGGTCGAGGTGAATGGAATACGCCAGGCAGGAAGGAAAGGAAGACAGCCGCAGCCATTTCGTAGCGTTCTTTGGTGCAAAAGGGCACCACGCTGCACCGCGATTCAGAATCTCCGGGAAGGTTAGCAGCGGGACAATTGCACTGGATTGACGTGTACTACAAACTAACTACAAGGAAGAACCATAGAGCTGACTGACTGAGACCAGTGGTCTAGATCGCAAAGCGGGAAGCGGGAGACACGCCTTTTCATCGTCATCGAATGCCACCAGACTTTCATTTGATCGTTTGAGAGGTTGGCAGTGGGCAACGAGAGAGAAGTATGTCGTCGCCGAGCATCTCGTTTACGGGCTGATGTTTTCGACGGTGGTTCAGGACGACGCGGAGAGGGCAGAGACCACACAAAGAGCACTTCTCAGACCTCACGCCTCACGGCCATGTCTCTTCTCGCCAAGAAATTGAAGCACGGTAACCTATACGTCTTATCATTTCTAGTAATACCTTCTAAACACCCTTCTATAGAGCAGGGACCCCTGCCGCCTGCGAACCCACCAGGTGAGCATATTCTGTAGTCAAAGCTACTATCTAAAATTTGTGTTACTCAGAGGACACCAAGACCCCCAAGACTGCCTGGGAATACTATAATGAAGGCACGTATCCATCCACATCACAAAACATCGTCTAATACGAGAAATGCAGGAATGGAGATAATCGACCGCGAACGAGAAAAAGAATGGCTTGAACAAATGGACACCATACTTATCTTCGTATGTATTGTCTCCCTCTCGCGCTGGGCTAAGCTAATTGGTTGTCCAGGCGGCATTGTTCGCGGGATTCTTGAGTGCTTTCCTCATCGAACTCCTCGGTCGTCTCGAACCAGACCCCATGGATATTATACAGGACGTCCTCATTTACCAAACGCAGATGATGCGTAATTCGAGCCTTGGGCCATATGTCCCAACCGAGTTCTCCCCTCCAGACCACATTGTTGTCGTCAATGCTCTCTTCTATGCCAGTCTGGGAGTCATGATCCTGGCGGCATTCATTGCAATGCTCATCAAAAGCTGGGTACACGAATTCGACCGCGGCTTAAGGGCGTTGTCGATCCCTGAGCAACGAGCGAAGACTCGTGAATTCCGATATCTCGGGATGGAGCGTTGGAAACTCCCAGAGATGGTCGCGATACTACCATCCCTCATCCAGATATCCCTTCTTCTGTTTGCAATTGGCCTCGTCTTGTTTCTCTTTCACATCAGTACACCATCGTTTGGTGTCACGACAGCCATTTTTGGCATTGGGGTGCTCTATTATTCCATTACGACGTCTATTTCTGTATTTGTTACCTCTTCGCCTTTCCACTCTCCTCTTTCGCGTATCTTGGGCAAGGTGTATCAACAGGTGCACGCCTACCTCTGTCCGGGTATTGATGACTTCTTATCAGAAATCATGGATACTCCCCCAGTAACTGCTTTGGGTCGTGCCTTCCAGTGTTTCCAGGTTATC
>Ga0307515_10014367_pt1 | contig 14692 bp, 15 predicted proteins | sample 17_EM_MG_FD_194513 | JGI IMG/M metagenome (GOLD analysis project Ga0307515, IMG submission 194513) | Populus trichocarpa ectomycorrhiza microbial communities from riparian zone in the Pacific Northwest, United States - 17_EM | ecosystem: Host-associated > Plants > Roots > Unclassified | place... | reverse complement strand
TGTCGATTGGTAGTCCGTGCACTGATAAGTAAGTAAAGAATAAGGACTCTGTCTATTTAACTATAAAGAAGAGAAGCTATTTATATATAAGGTAGATGTCTGAAATAGGAAAGGGAGGGGGGGTATGTAACTGAAATGGGGGTAGTAGTACACCCGAAATGAGAATAAGGATAGGGTAATAGGCTAAATTTAACCTGAATTGACAAATAAGCAAATTTTCCACGGAAAATTTCTGAAATTGCCGACTTATAGCTGGCAATTTACAGTTCCTTGGAAAAGTTTACTTATTTCTCATGCCTGCGGGCTTTTGTCCTTTTAAACTAAGTTTAACTACCCTATTATCCTACTGCTGCCCTACTACTGCCCTACTGCTGCCCTACTGCTGCCCTACTGCTGCCCTACTGCTGCCCTGCTGCTGCCCTACTGCCCTACTACCCCACTGTTGCTCTACTGTAACGGCTCGTGAGGGCCGCCAAGGCGCTAGTAGTAAGTGAGCCAATAGCGATCTTCTATCCCAGGGATGGAAAATCCTAATTGGTTAGTTTCTACGTCGACCGTATATGCGTGCCCTAGCACCGTTATAGCTACTGCCCTACTGCTGCTACTACTGCCACTGCTGCTACACTGTCCCGTAGCAACATCTCCGGATATTAATATTAGTAATAGTAGCATTGCCTTCCTACGGCAGTAACAGCGAAAGTCCGCGTATATCCGTTACTCTTAATAGCGCAATATACAGCTGCCTAGGGGTAAAGACTGGTATACGTAAGTTAACGCCAATAAAGTTAAAAGACTGCCCCTGTAACTTATTTATGGTTATAGTAAAGCATAGCCAGATTAAAAACTGCCTTCTACTAATAATAAACGGCAGTTCTCCCTCTATAGAGGTAAGCTTAATATAAGGGATTAGCCGTAGCTGGCTATAAAAGCTGCTGCTAAGTATCTAAGCTTTAATACAGCGGCGGCCTAGGCGTGTAATAACTATATAGGTGCCGTTATATAGGCCTTCTTTAGGGTAGAGGTTCCGTAAAAGGATTATAGGCGCGCCTACCTTTAGGGAAAGCTTTAATGGAGGTAGGCTATTAGGGTTAAACGTCTATAGAAACTCCACCAGTAGCAGTTCTATATAATCCTCTTCTCTATTTTACTTTATAGAGTCTATAAAATAAAAGGTATTTAAAAAGCCGTAGAGCCGCGTAAGCATAGCCTTATTAATTTTAGCTATAGTATTATTACAAATAGTTAAAATAGCGCAATTGCGGAAGTTATTAGAAGTAGTATATACCTAAGTAAGTAGTTATAGAGGGTATATATAGCCGTAAAAGGGCTTCTGGGACTAGAATAGGGCTATACTAGGTAGTATACTACGTACAATACTGCGCATGCAGCCTCTAGGCTATGACGCTATAGTTTTATATACATAAATTATCTCTAGGCAGCTTAACATGTGCTAGTAACTATGTCCTAGTAGTTTATAAATCCCTAGACTAGAGGGTTATCCCTTAACCCGTCAAAATTGGTCTTTACGGTATCGATAAGAGCCCACCAATCAAACCGGTCGAATCAAGCAGCCGTTCTCGGAAATACGAAGTCTGTGACTTCGCTGAGAACAATGTTTCGCACGGACCACTTACGCTAAGGGCCTTGACGGTTATAAGAAATCCTAACGCCTATTACTGTCCTATTTATAATTTGTTTCTGTCCTTTTGCTCCCTATTATCTATCTACTAGGAGCCTAGTAAGAGTTACCTCCTAGAGATCCTACTGCGAATACCGTGTCAGGCGTTTTCGAGCCATTCTAGATTTCTAATGCATCAGACCTTTTTCGTGAAGACCACACCAGTATGCAGTCCATCACTTCTATCTTTTACCACAAAAAGCAGCATTCCTATTTCGCACCTTTAAACCCTTTCGATCTCATTAATACTCGTCCACTCCTCTTTCCGACTAGTCCTCCATCTCCTACAAATCGAACAACTCCTTCAGCTGTCTCATCGTATCCTCCGGATTCGCTACCGTATGCCCAATCGTCCTCTCATCCTCGTAGAGCTCATGATCGTTCCCCCCCTTCTGAGTCATCCCCAAAGAAATGAATCTTATCATAAACCAACCCACTCCTCTCCTTCTCGGCCTCCACATGCCTCAAACAATACGTCTTATCCCACCCAACCGGAAAGGCATCGAAAGAAATCTGGGCCCCAATCGAATACGTCAACCCCAAGTCCAGAAACAGCCTCTTCAACGCCTCCATCGTCTTCCTGATCCCATGCTCCTTATCATACCGCTGGAACTCGTCCCTCTCCACGTTACTTGCATTCCGTCCAATTGGCGAAATATTCACCATCCCACTCCGGAACTCCACAAACGTGCCCCGCTTCACGGGAATATCCAAGTCGGCAATATATTTTAGCACCCAGTTGATAAGCGCCTTATACTTTGTCTCGCCGATCCAGTCGATGAAGGAGGTGCTAGAGAGGGGGACGCCCATTTTGAAGGCCGCGAGGCCGTTTTCGGCAAAGCAGAAGTCGAAGAGGGAGGTCACGGGGACGGAGGGTGCGCTGAGCTGCTCCTACTGTTTGGCGAGGTTGGAACCACTGACGTAGCCGATAGCGCATTTGTGGTGAAGACGGGAGAAGAGGGATTGCATTTCTAGCGAGGCAGTCTAGACGGAGGTGCTAGCTGGGACTTTTGGGACTCCTTGGGGGAGAGAGGGAGGGGGCAAGGGATGTGGGGGAGTCTTTTTGGGGGGATGGTGAGACTTTCTTTGCAGATTCTCTGTAAATTGGAGAGGGAGTATGTCGTGAATGGGTTCTGTCGAGTGCCGGGCGTGAGTGGAAAGGCACATACCCGTCTCGCTGGACCCAGGGTCTTATCGACGTCGAAGAGGCAGATTGTATTTTTCATCGGACGGGCCTCGAGGGGAGGATAGACGCTTCCTGCTTGGGTCATGACTGCGGATTGCTGTTTGTGTGCGATAGGAGGTGACAATTGGCTTTCACAGGTCAATTGGATTGCTTTAACTGATACCTTTTCAGTTGTGGGAAATAATATTCGTTGTGTTGTGGGGGGAAAAGAGCGGTGGGAGCTCATATCCACTAGCAGAAGAACCTCATTCGGGGTGAAGAAAGTACGGTTTTTCCAGATCTTGGCTTAACTCCATTGTGTGGTCGAGGGACCAACAAAGTTCTCAGGTTATACCCGTCTTGCAATTATTGGGAAGATTTTCTGGTTCAAAATGTGATGAACTGGTCCATATCGGTAAGTTGGTTGCGACACGTACCCACAAGTTTCATGGCACCCTGGTTATGTAGCTTAACGAGATTCATTTTCGTCAAATCTATATAAAGTTCTACTACAGCAGAATTCTGACTCAAAGCGAGAGGTCCACCGAAGCTTGCGCTAAGGTTGTAATCGTCCAAAAAGAACATAGTGGATATCCATCGCAATAGCACATAATACCGAAATTACGCCCAGATCACAACCACTTTCTTCGCCTGAAGTGTCTTTGGTTATCGAGCCGTGCTCCCGGACCTAGAGGCTGCCTCGTCGGCTTGGAAATGAGACCCCTTCCACTGCAGGATAGTCGACGAACCAACTAACTCTGTCCTGCGCAGATTCGTTGATTAGGCCGCAGGGTAGCTGGCGTCCTTCCTCTGTATCGAAGATTTGCTTCATGATTTCCTTCTTTCCCCCTCCGGTAGCCACAAACCCAATCTTGATACCGTGGGATGCTACGGGAAGTGACAGGGTAATTCGTTTCGGTGGTGGTTTGGGTGAATCGCTGATGGGTAAGACCCAGGCTTCGGCTTCTCTGAGGAGGGGAGAGCCGGGGAACAGACTGCAAGTATGACCGTCGGGACCGCAACCGAGGAGGAGTAGGTCAAACATGGGTACTCTGACACTGTCTCTTGCTGCAAAGCACTTGACCAGTGTCTGCTCGTACTGGTCTGCCATCTCTTGAGTGTCATCCAGATATTTATCATCGATCGGGTAGACGGTAGGTTTGCCCAGCTCAGCTGGTATTTTATCCAGAAGCTCCTCCTTCACCAGCCTGTAATTGCTGTCTTCATGGTCGAGCGGGACGGCGCGCTCATCGGCGAAGAAAACCTCCCACTTGTTGAAGTCAAGCACGCCGTCGCCATTGGTCTTCTCGAGGAGCGCTTTCGCGAGGATCTTGGGGAGCGAACCACCAGACACTCCGACCCGGAATATGTTATGGCGTTCGAAAGCATTATTCTGTGCATCGAGAACGAAGGTTCGGAGGTTTTGAGCGAGCTCGTCTGTGTCCGGGTAAGCGTAGAGATTCGGAGGTTTTCCCATGGTGGCGATGAATGGTGGTGAGAGCAGGAGGGGCGTGATGATAGGTTGGTGGGGCTAGGAGATTAGATTGCGAATAATGAGGCTGGAAGCGCCGGAGGTGGTGTAAGATTTGATGAAGCCTAGCTTGTCAGTTGCAAAGAATGAGATAGGATGAGGATCAACGAAGTCTGAGAAAAGGCTGCGTCTGCTGTAGTAATCAATCAATGACGGCGGGCCTTCTCTGGCCAAATTGCGGCGTTAAGTTTGGAGATAGCCAGACTGCCAAATACCCGATTGATTGGAATTATTCTGCTTGCGACCACCCTTAAGCACGTTTTGATTTTAACTGTGCTAATTGCTGAAACCAGAAAAGCATAGCACCATGAGAAATGATGCCGGCAAACTCGATGATCAGGCCATGGCTTACTTTTATCGCGATTCTTGGTTAGATTTTGACAGATTTTGGGTCGAAATTGAGATTGGCCGCGCACGTGACTCTTAGACTACAAGGGCGATATCTACACGAGTATCCCCTTAACCCGTCAATTATGGCGCAACGTTATCGATAAGGCCCCAGCCAATGAGGAACCCTAGATTGAACGAACTTTTGGTGTTGCATGCACGGACCCATCACCTTATCGATAAAGTAGGACGCCAACAAATTAAGAAATAAAGCACTGTTCTGCTTTCACATCCATCATTTAGACTCCACAATAAAACCCACTGTCACACAACCTTCCTGTATACGACGGACAGGAAACTTGATTTCGACCACCTCTAGCGCTAGGCTATAGCCCGCACTCAGCTAGTCTTCTGCCGCTCTTAATGCCACAATGGCTTTCGAATCCGTTATTCAGGCGTTGCATCCTGTTAAAGTGGTTATTTGGGGTGAACAGGCAATGGCCTTTCTTGGAGCGGGGACAATGCTTAATGTACGCCTTCTACTACGCATACTAATGGTTGTACTAATAAATATAACCCAGAGCTATATGCTGATCCCTTCTGAATCTGATTTCGACCTGGCCGCACAGAAGTTGGTTAAGGCAGGTTTTTGCCCCGCCCCATGGTCGTACGGTATAATCAATCCAAAACTTCTTCCAGACGACGAGATAGCTCGACGGATTAATCCTATGGAAATTCCTGGATACCAAATGCTGGATAACAACTCCGTGCGGTTCCAATTTCCAGCAGGGCTGACTGGCCCCGAAAGAGTTGTATTGCTTCGAAGCACATATATCGGCCTTACCCCCCCTAGCGATCTGTCATCGATGCAGAGATTCCATTGCCATGAGAACTTGTATTATCCCAAAAAGGCTCCCCTCCTAGAGAGCTTTATTAGGACCCTCCTCCAGGACTCTCCAGGATTCTGGCGCGACTCATTAGAGGCCTGGTCTATATCCTATGTGTATGGCATACTAATGGTTGAAGACACGATGCTTGATTCTTGCGAGGAAGAAAGTGTTAGATTATGGTTTAACGAAAAGATTCGCCGAGGAAAGGGTGGCCTAGACAGAACTACGGTCACCAAGAGAGTGGGTAAGGGCCAAGCCCTTACCAAGTAAGCCCTTCTGAATCTTAAACCCCGCATATCTGGAGATAGCCTGCGACAAATCTTAAAGAGCCAATGCCCTTAATGCACCTTACTGCCGGCCCGTGGGTTCCAAAACGCGCAGCGAGCATGGGAGAATAAGTGAGTGCTAGGCAGGGGCAGACGAACATCTGACCGCGCATTAATGTCTAGCGTGCATTCTGTGGTGGTTATTACGACCACTAGAGTTATATAGCCTACAGGATGGATGGCAAATGTACCTAGTTCTCACCTCGGCTCTATTTGAGAGCAAAACGAGGGGATAATAGGGAATTAGCAGCATGCATCTATTATAGAGCGGAGTACAGAGTCGTAGCTACGGCCATCAGTCGTTAATCAATCTGTTTCTTACTTTCGCATTGCACCGTTACAGTTATGAGCCCGGCTTGCAACGAGGCAGCTGCATTCAACAAGGCATATAATTTTTTTACAAGCTTTTTTTATATTTAATAAATTAACCCTCTTTTACTTCCTACTAACTAGATCTATTAAATATATTATTTTTATAAAAAGGGTAAAACGAGAACTATATCTGCATAGGTTATATCGAGTAGACTTACTATTTTAGCGTAGTACTTTACTAATTTAAGGTCAGAATCAACCTTATACAAACTCTACTTCTGGTTTTAGGCTTGAGTAACGTAGGGGTGTAACGTGAGTAATAAGTAAGCAGCTTAAGCCGTGGCTAAGCAAAACTGAGCTTGCCCTGAGCAGACTTAAGCAAGCGTGAGCGTGCCTGAGCGGATCCTAAGCTCGACTGATCCACCCCTGGTTGTGCCTGATTTGACCCTAAGCATACAAAGGAGGTCCCGAAATTAGGCCTAATAACTTATAGGGATGCATCGTCTCTCAGACTAACCGGTCCTATTTCTGGACCCTAGAGCCAGGAAGGCCCCAGTTCTAGGACTATTAGATTCGCTAATACTTACCTTTTAATTAAATATCTTTAAGGCTGCCAAGATGTAGGAACATCACTCTTCTAGCTAATAGCAGTCTCTCTTCAGACTAGCTTTATCCAAGGTTCCTATTAATCTAACTACTACTAGATCTTGTATTTGCTCTATATCGGTCCCTGATAGTCCACGAGAGCGGGCGCCTTCTATAGGAAAAACACGCAATTACACGAAAACCTCTCTTCCGCTCCAGCTGCTATTCCGTAGGGTCTAGCCTGCGTCTAGCATGCCATTCCCTACTACACCTATTATCCTTCGCGTTTTACCGCTCGCCACAGCCTCCGTTGTCATCGTTATCTCCGCGTCTCCACGGTACTCTCATTCTCTCTCCCTCCCGTCGCCTCTCTTACACTCTTCAGGCTAGGTAGTATCGTTTTAGTTCTATAGCTTCTATATTAGTCGATCGCGATATTCTTTTCCGTAATTTCCTAGGCTATTTTAAACTAATCTAATATACGGATATTTAGGAACTATAAGAGCCCGGGAAGGGGAGTGAGTGGGTGTATTGCGGCAATTGTGGCGTCAGGTGCTTTTCGACGAGGGGAGAGTTTGAGGTTGGCGAGGTGGAGGTGCCGAAAGCGATTGCGGAGGGAATGGAGGGGTCAAGATCCTGGAATCCAGGTTCGAAGAGAGATAGTGATGGTGAGGGCGTGGAGACCGAAGGAGTCGTGGAAGCCGGCGTACTGCGGTGGGTCATGCTTGAGCGTTGATGCGACGAGTTTGGATGCCGGTCAGGATTGGATTTGCGGAAGTGGCATGAGAGGGGATGGATTGGGTAATTAGAGCTGTTGAAGGATACCGCGGAGCCAGGCGACAAGTCGTTTGAGGGTAGTTACTATTGAGACGAGAGAGGTGCTTTGAGTTGATCCATGGTCGGGAACGATTACAACTGCTATGACTGGACGGTCTACATTCTCAGCATAAAGTGCCTAGGTGTAAACTAGTCTTCGTGAATGGACAACAGGGAACTCCGTCTACCTTCACTTACGTATCGGTAAAGTTCGTCCACAGGTTATCGATAAGGCTTAGCCAATAGAATCAATAGGACCTAGGCCACAGGAGTAATCCTCACCCATAGAGGTTCGAATGCGGGCGTGGCTAGGGCTTCGGGGGGCGTTGTTTGGCCTTCCGAGTTGGTGGAATATGGTATTGAGTCGGTGGAACAAAGTCTATATTATTATAAGTACGATTAGAAGGCATGGTTGACGAAAATATATTGATTGAATCTATAAATGATGCGCGTACTTCTAATTCTGGTGTTCCCGCACGGGCCACAGACGCCACTGTTGCGGCGGATAGCCATGTTGGACAGCACGCTTTTTTTTTTTTTTTTTATATCCGTTGTATTATACTACGTACAATACTGCGCATGCAGCCTTTAGGCTATGGCGCTATGGCTCTATTTACATGAATCCTTCCCGGACAGCACGCTCAGGCAACGACATACAGAGGCGTGACGTCTACCTAGATAGGGTATTCAAAATGTCTTCACCACAGGCCGCCTTAGGGATATTTCCAGATCAACTGCACTAATCCCTTCGACGCATCTAGATTGGACTCAAGTTTATGAGAACTCGAGAGGCGAGAACCGCAGGTCGTGTCTTTGCTGACGTGGCTCCTGTGTTAAGGTCAATTGACTCCCGTTTCTCAGGAATGACCTTGTCAAGCCGGCTCTCGAAAGGCTGTTGGTGGAGATACGGAGTAGCAACTCGGTAAACTTCGTCCAAGTGCGTTGCCTCCTTGAGTGTAGCAGGGCCCTTCTAAGTTTCTTCCTTTTTGAGTATAGCTTCAGTCACTTTGTCTTTTCTCTAATGCTAACCTCTTCTCTACATTTAGTGATTTTTACTAGTTATAGGTAAACCTAACTACACCTCTCCATGCAACTCTCTACAGTTCGCTCCTTCTCTCCTTCTTTTCTTTACTCCTCTCTATATGCCTAGGAATATAACTAGTAGCGTCCGTTTTCATACTCTTCCAATCAAACATCCGACCGGGCGTGTCGTATTTGACAACGGTGCTGCGCGGCCCCTATCTTGGCCGTAGAGCTAAACTCACTTTACCAGGCTCTCTTAGTTGCTGAGACGTAGTACAAGACGGGTTTCCAATCGGGTCAGACTCACGATCGTTCTTCAATGGCGACAGCAGATCAATCTCAATAGACTGTTCTACGATGCTCACGCCATCTTCTTGGATATTAACAAATTGCGTGACGTAACTTCGCGTTTGCGGCCCAACGCTCTCGGCCAGCCTATCAAGAAAGTCTTCCGTGACTTGGAGACCAGCACGTCAGTGGGCACACGGCCTCAGACTGTAGTCGTTCGGAGAACCCACGTTCAAAGCAAGCTGAGGCGGTGTGGTCACTCCCTAGTAACATCAATCTGTACTTGCCGGTGGAGAGATCGCGAACAACCTTCAACTGCGCATTGGAGAGGACAAGATGGCCAATCACAATATCGCCGACCTCTCTAGGGGCGTTATCAGCCTCAGCTCAAAACCAGTGTGGCATTATTGTGTGGCGACCGTTCTTACCTCTGATAAACGACATGGTCGCCATGCCTAATATTTTGAAGGTACTGTACGAGCATGGCCTTCTTCGCCTCAGAAATCTTTGCGCGGAATTCTTGAGCAGCTGCCACCATTGTTAGCTCGTCACTGAGTAAAATGCGATGCAGAGCAAGTCGAAAGCGATCCTACCAGAACCGTCCGAAAACTCAAACTCTACCTCGTCGCATTTGATGAACTGCGCATCCGTCTCGGCCGCCTTTTCGTGGACACAATTTACCTTACAGATGGTGGCATATCTGACACCTCTGCTGCCAGAGACCGTGGAGTCGTGAGCGACTACAGTGTCATGGGTTAGCGCCGATATGGCTTTCCCAAGCACGACTAACACGGGGCCTCACTGTGTAGAGTGTATCGTTCATTCTGGGCACTCCCCTGGGTCCCAGTGATCCGTGGTTTGCACTGCACGGCAACTTGGCAAAACTGCTGGCTGGAGAAGCGGATGCTCCCGAACTCGTGGGCAAGACTTGGGTCCCATGACGTTACTCCCGGCGAAGCAGCGGATGCGTACTGCAAGATTTGCAGGGTGTCGACCTGCTCGACCACCAAGCGGACTCCATTGGCCACGAGCCGGACAAACAAGAGCTTCGCCGCCAGGTGGAGGACAAAACTGCACCGAAAACTCTGGTCAACAACATGCGGCGTTTCTGAGGTTTCGGGGACAGGAACTCACGCTCTAGATGATAGGACAGAAATCTCATCCGGAGAACGCCGCACCAAGGCCGTAGTCAAGTCGTTCGAAAAATGGCGGGCGGCTTGCAGAGCCCCAAGCCGCTGTGCGGCCTTTTCTATCTCCGAGACGCCTGATCGAAACAGCTGTCAGCTACGTCGTCACATGTTTACGCTTACGACGACTTCTTACAGGCCGGACGAATGGGGGAGAGAATTAGCGAGACTGGAGAGCTGGAGAGATTGGAGGCGACATAGACTTGCCATGTGTTATGGCAGGACTGATCGACTATTCGTACGGGGAGGCTAATAGGCAGCACTGAGTCTAGTTAGCCCAAGCTCTCGCATGAGAAGCCAACAACTTGCGGGTAAAGCTGAGTTTCTCCGTGTGGTCATCTAGCTCGCGAGCCCCCTCCCGCCTGGATCTACCGCAAAGACAGCAGAAGAGTGAAGCAAGCGACGGGAGGCCACCGGATATCTCATCACTAAATAGAGCCGGGTTGAAGGTCACCCGCGGGCAAACGGGAGTCATGTCTCTTGCTGGATCCCCAGGCTTCTTCTGGCGATACAATAAAAACGCAGCATCATTCCCAGTCAATAGAGTCAAGTCGTCCGGCGGCTCTGCATCCTCCGGCGCCGAGGCTGAAATAACGCTCTCGACCCCCGGTCTTTTGAGATTCGCCAGGAACCATTCGTATATCTCGTCCAACTTGCCATGGATCTTCTCTACTTGTCCTTTGATCGCAGCTTGTTGGCTCCTGTTACCACACAGCCACGTTAGCGTTCCGACCCGAGGCCAGCGGAATAGAGAACACTTGCCCGTTGATGACGGTGATAGCGAGATGAAGCGCATTAGTATGGGCGATCAGCGTCTGCTTCAGTTTGGCGATATCCCCTCCCTCCTTGGTCCACGCGACCTTCTTCCAGCTCTTCTTCAGATCCTCCCTCAATGTTCGAGTCCGTGGCTCTTGTTGGTCCTCGGTGGTCGAATCTAGCACTGAGTACTTCTCAACGAAGCTTTCGAGATGCACAAGCACGTCGCGACAGCTAGTTAGAATATTCGCAAGCCCGGGCTGCCGCTCAGACCGTGATTCCCCCGGATTTTGTGGCCCGGAGCCCTCCTCGCTTCGGTCGCGCTCGGCTAACGTTTGAGAGAGCAAATCGAATGACTCTTTGAGAGAGAATAAGAGGGCTTGAACTTCGGCGAATTCCGCGGGCGCTGATTTAGAGCCGGACGATAGGGCTCTGGCTACTTTGTACGCAATCTTCCCCAGCAGTATAATGTCCCCGACCGAAAGAGGTGATTGCAATGACATTTCCCCCGGGTATGGTTGGGATGGAAAATCCGACACTTCGAAGTTTCTCTCCAGACTGCTTCCTTGCTCTATCGGTGCATTTGTCGAGGACCGCACTGAATACGAGTCATTGCCCCCCACGTCGGGGCAGAAAACGTGGTATTTATTTCAGGTTTCCGTATATTACACATGAGCCTCAGCCTGATCGATACGGAGTGGAAACATTACACCGCTATCTGCCACCGCATCCCCGTCAGGCTCGTCCCCGCTTTGGAAGTTTTAATAGATGTTCTCCATCTCCAGGTCTCCGCGACTGCTTTACATTTCAATGAACACACGGCGCCACTCACTTGGAGACTTTCTATTCAAGTTCGTCTGTGGCTGTTTTGCGAGCACTCATATTGGCACTAGCCCTCCAACTAAGAGTTGCTAACTCAACGCTCTTCAACATGGCATATTCCCCTTATCAGACCCACGCGAGCCCCCTCGAACCGTATCGTATTCCTTCAGGAGTGTTCTTCACAGATTTTTGTCCCGAGGTGCCGCTGGATTGCTCGCCGGCGACCATCTTCCCAATCTTCCCCAATGCTCGCCCGGCCGTCAACCCAGGCGTCGCTCCGCCCGCCGACAAGTTTCCCCGCCCCCCTTCACAACCGAAACTACAGCAAGTTTTTTGCCTTCCGCTCTTGGACGTTGCAATCGATGTTCGTGTTGACTCTACTATCGCGACAACGAGGTTCATGCAGCGGTTCACCAACATATCCAACATTGCCATCCCCGAAGCACACTACACATTTCCGATATATGACGGAGCCGCCGTGACGACTTTCCGATACTATATTGGGGATTCGGAAGTGCTCATAGGCAAGGTGTTGTCGAACGAGGAGGCCAGGGATGAATACATGCGGGCCATTGAGAGCATGGAGGCCGCCGCGCTCCTCGAGGAGAGGACCCCCGAGGTGTTCCAGACGATGATCGGGAACATTCCGCCCAAGACGTCCGTGAAGATAGAGATTACCTATGTGAGCGAACTGAAATCAGACATTGGCGGACAAGGATACCTGGTCACGATCCCCACGTCATTAGCGCCACGATATGGGACGCCACCCGCCGGATATTCGAGCTCCTCCGCTATGGTTCACACCGGTCTCGCCGTAGTCGTCGCGGTCAATTCTCACCAGCCGATTTGCCAAATCGAATGCCGATCTCACCTGGTTTCCGTAGATATGGGGTCGGCGGGGGCTCCCCCAGACTTGCTGGATTTCGACGCCTTCTACGCCCGAGCGAGATCGGGGCAGGAAGGGGGCTCTGCAACACTCAACCCGTGCCAGGCGACGGTCAGGCTATCCGACCCGAATGCGGGAATGCATAAAGACTTTGTCGTCTTCATCAAGACCTCCGGGGATGATGACTCGGTCACCAGGTCTCAAGCCCTCCTCTCCCCAGCAAATGAACATGACCACTCGGCCCTGATGGTAACCATCCAGCCAAGCGAACTCTTCAGCACCTACAAACCCCAAATAGACTTCAGAGGCGAAATAGTATTCATTGCGGATCGCTCGGGGTCGATGGGGGGTGAAAAGATTTCTGGCCTTCGAGATGCCCTCCATGTGTTTGTCAAGAGCCTTCCAGACACCTGCACCTTTAACCTCTACTCCTTCGGAACCTCGTTTCGGTCATTATGGCAGTCTTCCATGCCATACAGTCAGGAGACCCTGGACGAGGCCGTTTCTCATGTCTCGGGATTCTCGGCCGACATGGGTGGGACTGAACTGCTTCCCGCGTTAGAAAATGCCGTTATACGAAGATCGACGACTGGCCATTCTACTCAAATCATAGTTCTTACAGATGGGCAGGTCTGGAATGCGAATAAGACGATAAGCTTCGTTCAGCATACTCGGTCGAAGCTGGGGGATGGCTTCCGGCTTTTCGTACTCGGTATTGGCGACACCGTCTCACATCGTCTTATCGAGGGGATCAGCGGAGCCGGCGGAGGGTTCGGCGAGGTGGTTGGCATCGCGACGCCAGACAAGTGGCAGTACAGGGTGATCCGGATGCTCAAGGGCGCCCTGATGCCGCCGACGTGGAACTGCGAGATAGACCTGGGGCCCCAGTTCATTCGCCTGGACTTGAACGAGGACAGCTTCCCCTGGGACAAAAAAAACGACAAACGGAACGCGCCGAACTCGTGGGAATACATACAGGCTCCACAGTCACCTTCAATACACCATTTTAAACAGTCGTCCATTTTCTGCCTCCTCAACACAGGCTCCACGGCCCCGCTGTCGTCGGTTACCATTACAGCAACAGCCGGCGCCAATCGAGGAGACGTTATCAAGGCGACCCTGCCAGTCCTGTCCATCGCGACTCCTGATAGGACTCTCCAGCATCTCGCGGTGAAGTCTGCCCTGCTAGACCTAGATATCAGAGCGGATCAGCAGCAGCCACACGACGCCGCCGACGACTCCGTGGCCAGCCGGAACGCCGTGCTCCTTGGGAAGTTGTATTCGGTGACTAGCAGGTGGACGAGTTTTGTCGCGACGAACCGCGATGGGTCGGTGGCCCGCCCTATCAACTCCTACGACGCCCTTGCTGGCGACCTTCACCTCCTGACGGCGCCTAAGCCGTATACAACACTCTCTGGATCTGGGCCATCTGAGTTACGACCGGTTCGGAACACGGTTGCATCTACACCAGGAAGCGCATTTGTAGAATTACCATCCTCTGCATCTGGCATGATGTCATACGAAAGTTGCTCCTCTTACAGAAACGAGCGCTCCAGCATCCTAAGCGGGATCGACTTTTTCTGCGCCCCAAGCGTGAGCGACTTTTCCAGCATGCTACTTAACCGCTCCGGTTGCGGTTCCAAGTCACCCACATATGAGACACAATGTGCAACCTCACTAGGTATAAGGGCCGAAGTACCTTCAGCGAAGCGCAGCATTGATGTTGCCGACATCGTTAACTCGCAGACAGCATCTGGCCGCTTCAGAATAAGTAGTGGCTTTCGGGAGAGACTCACATCGAATCTGCCCGCCGGCACACGAGCGGCTATCCAGGCCAACATGAGAGAGCGGAATGACGAGCATGATAGTGAGGCAGTAGATACTGTCATGATGACTAAATATATTGAGACAAAGCTGGATGACAAGAAGGATCTCTTGGAGCTGGTGGTCGACAAGGCGGTTAGATCAGTGGAGGTTGCCAGGTCGGAGGGACACCAAGGGGCTGACTCCAGTGCAAAGACGATGGCGCGGGAGAGCAACTGCGACGCAGACGAGCCAGAGTCGGAAGAAGAGGAGGGGTAGTCACGGAACTGACTCAAA
>Ga0307515_10014366_pt1 | contig 14692 bp, 21 predicted proteins | sample 17_EM_MG_FD_194513 | JGI IMG/M metagenome (GOLD analysis project Ga0307515, IMG submission 194513) | Populus trichocarpa ectomycorrhiza microbial communities from riparian zone in the Pacific Northwest, United States - 17_EM | ecosystem: Host-associated > Plants > Roots > Unclassified | place... | reverse complement strand
GGAAAGTGGTGGAATCCATGCGGTTGGAAGAGGACAAACACCTTCGGGAGACGTATTGCTTTCTTCACAGGATCACAGAAAACTCTATTTTGGCCGGATGGATCTTCGAGGCGATCATCCATCGCATGTTCTCTGACGGCTGGCGATCAGCAAATGGATCCAAGCCGCAGCCTGTCCGCATGGCCTCCGACGACTGTGACCCTCCTACCTTCTCTACCCCTGGGACCCCACTGTCATCTCACACACCGCTATGCGCCTGCACCAGGACTGCCATACGAGTCAACTTCACCGATGGGCTCAGTAATGTGACGCTTGATACTACGTCCCAACCGAGACCAACAACGCTTTCTTTGACTCATTCACTATTGATCTCACCTGGCGCACGGTTGTAATCTCCGTTTTCCAGATTACGACTTCCCCAGATGATCGGGGATCGGGCGAGGGCTACCACCTCATCCGCGAGATCATACTCCATGTACGCAAACTTCTCAATGAGAAGAAGCCCCAGAAGACCACGGTCAAAGTGGTATACTTTGTAGTCTGCCCCAAGGGTGGATCGAAGAATAAGTGGCACATGCCCGTCGGGTGGGGCGAGCACATCACACACGGCGACCATTGTGGGGATGCCTTCTGTCTATACGTTCCCGTCTCGGTACGTCACGATACGGGGCACAATACGTGGGACTCGATATTAGTTGATTACATCCGCACTTTGTTCGCTCGCTCACTTTTGTTCGTACACAGAAACCTCTTCATCTTATCATCTTATCTCTTGTCCCCATTCGATACAAGATGTAACTAGAATTTCCGAGTTTCGCTTTTTCTTTTCCGTGCACTGAGGTCAGTGGTGAATGTCCATAAGGCTTGGAAACCTTCGCATCGGAACACCTTGGACTCATCTCCACGAGAATCGCGAAGACTGTACATTCATCATCGCCACAATGGGACCGGCATCACCTTCCGCGCTATTCTCGAGGCTGGTTTCGGACAGCTCAGATACACTTGGCCTGTTCCATGTGCACAGCTATTCACCTACAAGCTGGAAAGAGATCATTGGATGCTGCGGGGACTCGGACTGGTACTCCACTGGCTATCCTAAACAATGCGGCAGGTCAGCGCTTCAAGCTTCAAGCTTCATGCATCATGCCTTAGTACTTAGTGCTCGGCTTCCGCTGCTTCGGCATCAGGTGAAAAACGATATCATTTCAAACCCCCCGCCGGTGGGGCTCCGCCAGTATTACGGTGATTCCCGATACCATGTGTCAGGTGCTGAGCAGACAAACCGAGCTACGGCGGTGTGTCCCTTCGGCTTTGACCAAGTAAGGAACAAGCCAGTTACGTAGGAATCACAGACCCACACGCAAGCCGGATCTACAGTGGTAATGGAGATCCCATCCCCACGATCCAAGCCCGTCCCAAGCAGTTGAATGGCTGAGCATCCTGCATGACAGCTTCTCTTGGCCAAGCTCAAAAACATCTCACCCCTCGGATCGACCGCCAACTATTTCTTTGTGCTGATATAGAAATACACCACCAATAGTCGCCTTATAAAACGAGGTACAGCGCGGCGATCTGCGTTACATAGTTTTTATTACATAGATCGGATAATTCTGCGGGGCTGCTGATCCTGTGCAGACTCGGCCTTCAAGCTTCGAGCTTCATTTCCAGAACCGCTATCCGTTAGTTTCCTCAAGCAGACCACGTAATAACACTGACGATTACCGACGGGGTATGTATAGATGGGAATGTTTTGGCCCCTCACTGTTATCCTTCGCCCCTACAACGGCCCAGCGCGGGTAGTGTGGGGCAACCCACCCCTACAGTTCTCCGCTCCGTACTCGACCCACTGTTACCGAGGGCTAACTCCCCAGGGGATGAGACAGGGACAAGAGATCCTTGGCTCAGTTCTGCATCACATAAAAAGGCGGACGAAGTGGAGGGCCAACGACATCACAACCCACACAACTTGCAATCCTGCCAACAAACAATCTCAAAATGAGTTCTCCTAAAGTTTGGTTCAGTACGTGCCACCCCTCTCAGAGTATCTGCCCGATCTAATTCATAGATATCGCTCGTTGCAGTCACCGGTGCTTCGACTGGCCTTGGTCACAGCATGACCGAACTCGTGCTCAAACAAGGCGGAATCGCGATTGCGACTCTCCGTACCCCCTCCGCCTTGGACACTCTCCGCGCCCAGTGGCCCGAAGACAAGCTAATCATCCTTAAACTTGATGTGACCAAGCGCGATGATATCAATGCCGCGTTGGAACATGTCAAGGCCAAAGTTGGTCGCATTGACTTCGTCTTCAACAACGCCGGTTACGGCCTCATGTGCGAAGTTGAGGGGACCCCAGAGGACGCCGCCAGAGCTATGTTCGAGGTAAACTTCTGGGGTGCCGCTTATGTAGCGAGGGAGGCCGTCAAGTTCTTCAGAGATGTCAACCAGCCCCAGGGTGGAACCTTGTTGAACGTTTCGTCTTACATGGGCCTCGTTCCACAGACCCTTATGGGCTATTATGTCGCCTCTAAGCATGGTAGGTGCTCACCTCAAGGCAGGGAGGCTATCTGTGCTAACACCAACTCCATCGCATCACAGCCCTCGAAGGAGTTACGGAAGTATTCTCTCGTGAATTGGATCCTGCATGGGGCATCAGGGTACGTGGGTTGGTTGAGTGTAACTGGAGGGACATCAAACTGATCCGCACACCCCAGGTCTCTCTCCTCGAATTCGGAGGTTTCCACACCGCCGCTGCAAACTCGATGGTCGTTGTCCCCGCCCACCCCTCCTACACAAACCCTGCGTTGCCCAGCGTCTTCATGCGTAAACATGCGAGCGAATGGGAAGCACAAGGCGATCCGGACAAGGCCATCAAATTCATTTACGACTTCGCTAACGACACTGATCAGCTCCCCATTCGCTTGGCAGTCGGACTGGACGCGATAGGGATGATTAAGGAGAAGGTGAAGGTGTTGCGAGATGATCTGGAGAACGCAGAGAAGGTCCACAATGATGTCGTGTTGACCAGAACCGGATAGGTGACTTCACCGGCAAAGAAGGTGCGGTTTGCGTAGCAACCAGGTGCATTCATAGTATACATACCGCGATCTCACGTCCCTGAAATTCCAAACATATTTTCCCGTATCTCCCATGAGGCAAGTCCTGCTGATATGTCCCACGATGTTATCAATTCGCTGTGTATAAACTTGAGGTAAAGATTACCGGTGAAATACACTACGAACTACCAGTACACGTCGATGCACGGACTGCTCCGCCGGGATTTTTACTATTGCGACTGCTAACGCGATGGATCGTTGAGATGATCCCAAATATGCTAAGTCGACCATTGTCTGTGCGTGAGGATCAAGCCAACTGAGAGTGACGCCAGGTGGTAACGTAATATCCCGGACCGTTTCCCTGTTTCTTCAACGCCCTAGCCTCTGCTCTGCTTGGAAGGAACGAAGGGTGTGTATCTTCCACGACACCGGGTCCAAAGTCGTAAACGAACGGCCTTGTTTGGGTGACCCCGAACAACCGCGAACTTTCCAAAACCACCGAGTACACGGGTGATGAATCGTTCCCTGGGGCATAGACACTCCAGCCCGCGGACCGGCGACCACGAATGTCCCAGAAGGCGACCATGCCGTGCCGCGCGAGACCTGCGGCAACGTAGTTGGATGAGCCTCCACCTGTCGCAACGCAGTAGATCGGATCGACGGAAGGCTCGATGAAGGTCAACACCGGGAGAAGGTGGGGTGCGGATGACGGGGATGAAAAATTGCGGAGGCGTATGGAAGCACGGAGGTCATGAATGTTGACACTCCCGTTGTACCATCCGGAAACGAGGACTTGGTCCGAACCCCAGGCAGCAGAAGGTGGTGTTCCGCATACGCCAAAGACGGCAGACTTCGAGTGGGTGTCCTGGGAAGTGGGGTCCAAGACGTAGGTAGGTTGCTTGGATATTCCGGATGGACGTACAGTGTGGACGATTAACGGAGCCTTGGATGTCAAACCGAACGATGCGTGATCGGTGGAAAGGTGGCAGGCCCAGGCTCGAGTTTCGAGGTCCAAGGTTTCGACAAAATCTGCATTAGACACTGTCACGATCCCATTCCGGGATACCCCGAGAAGTGCGTTCCTCTGGGATGACAAGGCGAGGACAGAGTCTCCGGAGTGCATGGCCTCGATTGATGCAGGGAGGCGGAGGGTCCCTGAACCGCTGGTATCGATCGACATCCGTACAATATTTCCACTAGCAAGCCCGATGTGGAATTCTGCACCATCGTGGTCGTGCGCTGGCGCGATACTCGTGATGACATCAGCTGCAGCTCCACCACCTCCCAATTCTAAGCTTGCTTCTTTTCGAATCTGGGGAGAGTGGGTGGGTATTCGGGGGGCATGGAAGGTATATGAATCGACATGAGTTCGGGAGGTGACGACGAGACGGGAATCAGAGATGGTGAGGACGGGTCTGCGGAACGTTCCCGGCGGCCACGCTGAGGACAACGGCCGGGCGGTAAATTTTTCCTCGCGCCATGCAATGTCGGATAGGTGGTGATATTTCACCTGGTCTATTTGAGGGCGAAGAGACAGGGAATGGCTTGTGGTGGGCGAAAACCTGGGGTTCGCAAGCATAAAGGATGTCCATCCAAACCGGTTAACCTGTTACACAACCGGTTGAGCCATCGGCCTTCGGGTGTGTGCATGATTAACGTTAACACTCACCGCAAAATGAAGATGTTTACACGTTTTAGAGAGAGCAGCCAGAGTTGGTATGCTCAACGACTCAAAGATTATGACCAAGACATCGGTCGGAAGGGCGATAACGGTTGAAATCATGAGAAATAATTCAGCCAGGAAGACCCGCCCCTGTATTTATGTCTGGAGCGATGGTCAGGGTCAGGATGACTCTCAGCAGCCGTGATGAGGAGAGAATGTCCGAAAGTCATCGACATCGCGGAGGCGAGGAAGATCACGTGAGCGGCGGGCACGATCATTGCCGCACTTGCGCTGAAACCTGCCGAACGACCTCAATTCTTCGCGTTCTGCGCGCAACCGAGAACACAACTATTGCCTCCTACAGAGGGACATGCGTAGAGATGTACGCATACTGCTCGTTGGTGATGGTGAGTTACTTCCCCATCTCACTCCCAACACTGCTGTTGACCAATTACATCGCAGAGGGCGTCGGAAAGAGCACAATCGTCACTTCCCTGATCAAGGAATCGTTCGTCTCCCAGGTTGGCTCTCATACGCGTGCGCACGCAGCGGCAGTCTCATTGACTCACCCAGGTTCAACATATCGTCCCGGAAGTTACCATCCCTCCAGAAGTTACCCCGGAAAATGTGACAACGTACATTGTGGATTCAGGATGTATGTCTCAATACCCCACTCTAGGACTGCCTGCCTAATATCCTCCTAGGTGACCCCGACGACAAACAACACCTCGAGTCCGAAATCCGTAAAGCCCATGTTATATGCGTTGTGTACTCGATCGAAAACATCAACTCCTTCGACCGGATACCGACGTATTGGCTGCCATACTTCCGTCAACTTGGAGTCAATGTCCCAGTTATTCTCATCGGGAACAAGATTGACCTTAGGGGGGGAGAGGTTACCAACGAAGCACTCGAGGATGAGATCGTACCGATAATGAACGAGTTCAAGGTATTCCCCATTCTTCCCTGATCCGCTATGTACCTGACATTCGCGCCAGGAAGTCGAGGCTTGTGTGGAGTGTTCGGCGAAGATGTCCCTGAACGTTTCCGAGGTGTTCTATTTCGCGCAAAAGGCCGTACTCCATCCAACAGCACCCCTATATGACTCCCGTGACCACGTATGTCACCGCAGATCGTTCCCGTGAAGCATGTTTATCGTTCTATAGGTGCTGAAACCCGCTTGCGTAAACGCACTCAAACGGATATTCAAACTCTGCGACAAGAATAAGGATGGCCTGTTGGACTCCGCTGAACTCAACGACTTCCAAGTAACTTAATTTCCGGGTCTCAAAATCGAAATAACGAACAGATTTCTACAGAGCAAATGTTTCGATGCACCGTTGCAGATCCAGGAGCTGGAAGGGATCAAGGAGATGGTTAAGCGCCGCGGTTCCGGGATGGTTACCGACGATGGCCTCACCGAAGCAGGGTTCCTGTACCTCAACACCATCTTTATTCAAGGCGGCCGCTTGGAAACGACTTGGACAATCCTTAGATCGTTTGGCTACGGAGAAGACTTGAAACTCGTGGAGTCCTTCCTGTCCCCGAAGTGAGTGGTTCGTATACTACTCAGTTCATCGTCGCTTCAACGGAATCTCTTAGGTTCGACGTGCCGTATGACTGTTCTGTGGAATTGAGTCACCTTGGATACCAGTTCTTCACAGACATTTTCATGATGTTCGACAAGGACAGAGACGGTTCACTGAATGCTACGGAACTGAACGACCTGTTCAACACGTCCCCCGGGAATCCGTGGACAGCGCAGAGGTTCCCAGATACAACAATAGCGGACGAGGCGGGCGCAGTTACACTGCAAGGATGGCTTGCCCAATGGAGGTGCGCACGTTCTCCTAATAATGTGAATGCTGTGCCACAACTAATCATTTGTCAAGTATGACAACACTGCTGGACCATAAAACGACTTTGGAGTACCTAGCGTACCTTGGTTACCCCGGCGATTCCACGACGGGTGCTTTACAAGTGACGAAACCGCGCAAATTTGATCGGAAGAAGGGGAAATCCTCGCGAAATGTCTTCCTGACCTTCGTGTGCGGTGCTGCCGGCTCTGGAAAGACCTCATTGTTGAGAAATTTTGCGGGGAAACCATACCTGGACACGTATCATCCGACCGAGAAGCCGATCAGTGTTGTGAACTCGGTGGATATCGATGGGTCTGAGAAGTATCTCGTGGTAAGTTTCTGCAACAAACCGGGACCGCTGTTTCTCACGCCGTCCCAAGCTACAAGAGTTCGGATCGTCATTCGAAGCGGAGACCCTGCGAAATTCGAGGAAGGCCGATTTGGCTGACGTGATTGTCTACGTCCACGACTCGAGTGACACCAATTCATTTTCATACATCAGCAACTTGAGGGTGAGTGTGTTCGATGCCGGCCGCCCGGATGCTAGATGATCTAATCGAAGATAACCAGCAACAATACAATTTAGACCACATTCCTACCTTGTTTGTTGCGACAAAATCGGATTTGGATCTAGCGCAACAGGTAAGTGATAAGGCAGATTAGTGCCCCACATCTGACGAATGATCAGCGCCACGAGGTGCAGCCGGATGTGTACTGCAGACGGTTGGGACTGCAGGTTCCGGTGGCAGTTAGTGTGAAGAAGAACCAAATGGCGGACGTATTCCATGTGATCTGCGGGATAGCAATCAGACCGTGTGTCACTGTCCCTCGGATTCGACCGTCAATAAAGGCTGATCTGACATTGCTTACAGCACCTCCGCTATACCAGGTGGCGCGGAACGTGGCCTGACGGCAACAACACGTTTCAGGACATTCGTGGCTGTCTTCATCGGGGGCATCTCTGCTGGGTTGTTTGTGCGGGCATTATGGAAGCAGGATGGAAGGATTGGACCTCTTGGGCAATGGCTGCGGCGGTTGTTCACTGGACGATGATTCTTAGCATTGGACTATCCACGATAATCTAGAGCCGGGTAATACCAACTAATCGCTGGTCGGATGCGATCAGCTGCACCGTCGTCGTATTTAATCAGACACGCCGCCTTTGCGTTGCCTCATCGGCCTCGAGGTCTACAAATCGAAATAATCAGTAAATTTTGTCATTTTCCACAACTTGCCCACCTACTGCCAACATCCCATCGGTTCTATCCCCCGCCGTCGCCTGTGAGCCAAAAGAAAACGATCAAAAGATCCCCTTAATCACCCAATCCAGCTCCTCTTTACCCGTAACTACCACCTCCCCAGAATCTTGCAAGAACATTGGACATGGACGAAGACATGGATTTCGACACTGGCTCCTCCACCAGTCAGCCCACTTACAACAACCCGCCGCAACCACAGGATGGTAGGAAGATGTTGTAAGTCCGCTATTCCTGCAATCGTCATCACCGTCCTCGCCACCATCAATCATCCACTTATTTTGCGGACTCATTTGACACCTTTCTTTCACCCAGGGATCTTGTGTTCGTCCAGGATTGCACGGGAAGTCAGGGAAGCTACATCACCTCCGCTACCAAGAACATCGAGTCCATCTCCGCCCATATCTTTGAATCCGGCAAGCTGCAGTCCCAAGAGGACCTCCGCATCGGATTAGTGGCATACCGTGATCATCCACCACAGGATCACACTTATGTGGTCAAAAACTTTGGTTTCTCCTCCGACATTTCCAAGGTCCATAAGGATCTGAGTAGTCTCTACGCATCTGGAGGAGGAGATGGACCCGAAGCTGTAACCGCCGCTCTCAACGAAGCCCTGAAAATGGATTGGAGAGAGTCTGCGAGCAAGATGGTCGTGCTGATCGCTGATGCGCCGCCCCATGGCATCGGTGAATGTGGCGATGGTAGGCTTCACTCCTCGTCAAGATGACTTCCAGGACGACATTAACCTTGGCGAAGGCTTCGAGGAGGGATCTCCTGACGGCCACGACCCGCTAACAACTGCTAGACATATGGCCAGCAAGGGTATCACCTTGGTGAGTTCAAAGTTCTGCCCTGAAATGGCCCTCCCCTGATCACTGTGTCGCAGTTCTTTGTGGCTTGCGAACCAGCATTGAGCGGGTACTCTGTGAGTGGATCCGTGCATTTGTGCTTGCCCTCTGTGTTGACCTCCCCTAGTTTGCCACCGACTTCTTCAAGGCAATCACCAGCATCACATCCGGCCTGATGCTCCCCTTGACCACTGCAGATCTCCTCACACACGCAATCGTTGGCAGTGTGTTGGAAAATCTCGATATGGAACGCCTGGTCCGAGAAGTCGGACAAGCCGTCGCCCAAAGGATTCTCGGGAACAACGAAAGTGTGGACGACGTTGCCCGAGAATTACATGAACGGCTTTTACTAAGAAATGAGAGCACGAAGAAGGTTGTCATCGAAAGTATCTACCGGGAGTCTGAGGAAGGAACGCACAATGTCAATGTGTTCATCAACGCCCCGACCCTTGCAGAAGCCCGGCCACTTCTAAAAAAGGTACATTTGATTTCCACCTCTCCGCCGCAACCTTCCGTTCAATGTCCATCTAGGTCCCCACGCCGAGGTTTACGGACAAGTACCTAGCGGCTCGCAGTTCTGGATCGCGATTCTCTACACGTGCGTGTTAGATCTTTATCCCACTATCACGCGATTGATCGTCATCACAGTCTACTCGCCGTCGATACCCCCGCGATCACATGGAAGGGGGACAATTTTTGGCTCTCCTTCGTCCTCTTTCTCTTCAGGAATACCGCCAACGCCAACCAATTCGCCACCACGCAAGGTCGTCACGGATTTCGCAGCCTTCGGTGCCCCATCCACAACCAGCGTGTTCGGAACCGCCGTGAAGTCCAGTCCTTTCTCACTGGCTGGTAGCAATTCTGCTTTTGCGGCAATAAGAAGCAGCCGTGGAGGTATGGATGACGATGAGGAGGACGAAGATGATGTTACTCCCTCCATCCCTGGCCGACAGAAAATCGAATTGCGTGAAGGCTCGATTACGCTCGAACAGGTATGCGGCCTCCTCAAATTTCCCGAGCCCATCTCTAAATCGTTCACAGGCACGTAGAATTACCCTGCAAAGTGCTTGGCGCAGCGCACGCGCATGATATTCAATGCTCCTCAGTCATTTTTTTCTTCAACTCCTCGTTCCTTGCACATGTCAGGGATCTTGTCCCACTTCTGTATGATCCCGTCTCTCTTGTGTAACCTCATCTCAGACGGAAGCATTGTACTATTTGTATAATCAAACGAAATGCAACATACTCTAACACAGTCTGGTCAATTCAACCATCGTCGCGTGCTACTTTTCTTCTTGCGATCCTTTTTGCGAGAATATCCCACAGCACCCCGTACCGAGCCTTCTGGGGCTGCCCACGTATCCTCTTCGCCATCTAACATAACTTCAGGAACCTCCCTCTTCTCTGCCTCTTTCTTCAGCCTCCTCCTTTCCTTCCTCTCCTCCTTTGTCTCATTCTCTCTCTCCGACTTTCGTTTCTTTTGCGCTACCCCTGTGCCACCCTCGTCTTCCCCCCGAGATTTGCGCTTCTTCCCTTTCCTCTTTTCTGTGATCGATCCGCTGCGCCCTTGATCGTTAGATTCTGACCGGGGCGGTGGCGATCGTTGGGCCACCTCGAGAACTTGTGGCTCTTCAGCATCTGTGCCGAGTACTGGACCACGGAAGAACCGGGAGTAAAGGCCACGCCTTGCAGATTCTCTTTTAGCAAGGGCCATGATGCCCAGTCCAGTGCTCTTCGAGGCGGCGGGTGTCTCAAGAGCCGACAGCCCGACCTTTTGAGGTTTGTTCGAGAGTATGCCAGTAGATGTACGGTCAAGAGGGGTGCTCGAACCAGACGGCTGTGGGGTATCCTGGCAGCATAGAGTGAGGATGGTGTGTGCTTGTACGAGGGGACAACTTACAGTGTCCTCGTCACCATCATCGTTGTAAAGCTTTACCTTGATCGATGTGGCAGCGGCGGTGAACACACTGTTTAGAATTTTAGCGTAGGTTCGAGCGCAGGCGTGAAGATAGGCGCACTGGTCCCAGAACGGGAACGCTTCATCTCGATCCTTGCCAACTCCCGCGAGACTTTTCCTCTGCGCGACGACCACAGGTCGGCTAATTGCACCTTCCCGAAGTGCTTTCCCCGTACCTTGCCATCCCTGATCGACGAGGTACGAGTGGCTGTTTAAAGGCATGCAGTCAGAGATCGGAGGGTGGAAAGAAACTCTTGGACTGTTTCCCACGCCAGAATGCCTACAGCCGTCTATCCACAACCTGTCTTCCCACTCTCTACCGCGGATTCCATCCTTGCCTTCCAATTCTCGTCATGGTACCCGAGGTTCAAGCAGATCAGTATAAAATCGACGATCATAAAACCGTTGGAGGACTCGTTTCGGAAGTACTTGAACTCCGACGGCGTATTTGTCCCAGACGGGTCGGAAAATGGGTAACGCGTCTGATCACTCGGTTTACCCCGCAAGCTGACATCTATATATTGTAGTCCTTCCCAAGGCACATTGTCTGACGATGAAGATGAAATTGGCGATTCTGTCAGCGAACCGGACAGTGAATACGGGAGAGAACGTTTCGCTTTCCCAGAACTGGACGATAAGATAAGACAAGCAATAACGGAATACGGGGCGGTTTTCCCGAAACTAAACTTCTCGTCCTCAAGAGTGAGCTCACCCCCATCGCACTCGTTCAAAAACGCATACTAAGGGGCATAGGATGCTGCCTGGGTACTTCCCATGTCATCCCCATTACGATGCACAAGTCCGGCGGACGTGTACCTGCTCCTCAAATCGTCCGATTTCATTTCCCATGATCTGGATCCCGAGACAATCTTTCAATATTGTGAAGGGCGACCCCAGGCTTACGAATTGGAACTCGTGTTGAGGAAATGGTACCCGGTCGACCGAGCGCGAGAGTTTCGGTGCTTTGTTCGACAGGAGGTGTTGCTTGGTATGGGAGACGATCCCTCCCTACCCTAGTTGGGTCTGACCGCACGTACCTAGGCATTTCCCAACGGGATCCAAATTACTATCCGTTCCTTAGCGAGCAGGATATGGAAAGGCGAATCACGGAGGCGATATCCCAAGTTTGGGAAGAGAATGTGAAGGACAAGTGGGAAGCCACACGGGGGAACTGTCAGTCGTCAAAACTCTTCACTGGATTGATGTAAAAGTCTCACCACGACCGTAGATACATTTGACATCCTGCTGACAAGAGATTTCAAGAGGTGTCATGTAGTCGACTTCAATCCCTATGCTCCCAACACCGACCCACTTTTATTCACATACGACGAATTACTCACATTATTAGAAGACACATTGTCCGGGGACTCGCCCCGGACTCTTCCTGTTTTTAAGGTCATCGACTCAACTGCCCATCCCGCTGCCGTGAGCAGTGGCCCAATCCACCAGCACAACATGGTACCATTTGATGTGTTGTCACTGAGCAATGGGAGGGATATCGAGGGGTTTGCGGAAGTTTGGAAGGATGAGATCCAGGCTTCGATGAAGGATTGAGTACTGAGTGCTTGCCGTATTGTAATATGCTACTATTCATACAGGTGGCCTGGAAAAGTCCCCGCTCTTTCCACCAGACTTTTTTTTTTACAACGATTCCCTGAATCTCCATATCTTTCCCTCCGACAGCCTTAAGCATATCCCACACATTGAGTAGGGCGACAGAGACTGCGGTTAGGGCCTCCATTTCTACTCCAGTCTTGCCTGTACACGGAATTTCGGCCTCACATCTGACGCTATAATCTGTACCGACCCCATCACCCTTTACCTCGGGGGTCAACAATACATCGATATGGGTGATTGACAGTGAATGGCAGAGGGGGATGAGCTCTGCCGTCCGCTTACAGGCCATTATCCCGGCTATTTGTGAGACTGCAAGAATATCCCCCTTCTTGCGTGCCTTCTCTTTGGCCTTCGGCAGCCCTTCGGAGTCGCCATCGGTAGCTGTTGGAGAACCGCCTGACACAACGAGGTCATAGGCCACTTTTGGAATTAGGATCCTACCGCTCGCGGTAGCGGTCCTCTGGGTGCTCGACTTGGAACCGACGTCGACCATGCGCGCTCGACCTGTCTCGACATCGAAATGGGTGAGGGATCTGGAGGGAGCATTGAATCGTTGGGTTGTCGTGGTGAAAAATCGTGAGTGACAAATAGTCATTTCGTTTGGTCGTGGATCCGTGTATATCATGGACTTAGGGGAATGCGCGCTCCGGTTTCTCAAGCTTGACTTGGTACGGCGTGGCTTCAAGTCTACGAAACCCAGTGGTTAGTGCGTGGGATGACGTTGAGTAAAGATAAATGGACGCTAACTCAACCTCCAATCAAGATCATCGGCCTGTTCGTGGTGACATCGATGTCCTCCATTCCGGTGTGTTTTTCCTTCTTACCACGAACGGCAATACCAATGGTCTGCAACACGGCATTTTCGGATGCCCCACCTCTAAGCAAGTCTCGGAGTGATGTCTCTTTCGCATCGAATAAGCACACCTTTGAAGAAATGGGGTGAGACGAAACGATATGCAAGCCGATGCCCAATCTTACTTTAATTTGACCATCGGCGGTGAGCCTTAGTCTGTTGCACGAGGAGCAGAAATGATCGGACATGCTACTGATGAATCCGAAACTGCCCGTGTAGCCAGGAATCCTGTAAGAACGAGCGGTATCGTTGATTTCGTCCTCGGCCTTGGTGATATCGGGATAAAGTTTTTGGAGATTGGACAGTAATACTGATGATGGTACCATCCTAGCTTTATCCCAGTTATTTCCTAGATGCAGCAATGTCGTCAGGAAGATGCAATTCAGGTATTACGACTGCACGGATCTGTAAAGGGCATGAACTCGATGAACCTCAAAGAAATGTCCTTCTCCTTGGTCAGCTCTACGAAGTCGGGGACTTCAGTGTCGTTGAGGTCCTTGATGATGACAGCATTCAATTTGACCGATTGGAGGTTCGAAGATAATGCAATGTCAAGGGCTTTGAGCGCTGTGTCATGACCCCTCCTTCGTGTCATAATTTCGAATTTGAATGGGTCGAGTGTGTCAAGGCTAGGTTCGCGGTTGGGTTTCAGTCTGGGAGTTGGATGTGCGAATGATTTTTACCTGAGGTTGAGGTGAGTCAACCCGTTCTCCACTAGATGAGGGAGGATCCGCCGAAGCGCAATTCCATTGCTCGTCATTCCAATGGAACGCAGGCCATACTGACGTAGTCCATTCAACCTGCCTATGCGATGGATTTGAGACGGACGCGTGGGGAGCAAGGGCGGGGTGGCACTTACCAACAAGTTCAACCACCCCTTTTCTAACCGTTGGCTCACCGCCGGTCAGTCTAATCTTTGTCACCCCTTGTTTGACGAACATTTCGGCGAGACGAATAACTTCGTCATCTGAGAGAAGATGAGCCTTGGGTGCGAGTTCTACACCCTCCTCTGGCATGCAATAGAAACCTTGAAGAACAATTAGGTGGTTGAGGCGGTAATAAGGGAGGGGACGCAACATCGTAGGTTACACCGTTCGGTAAGGCCTGTGTTTGTTAAGAACGCCCGTGCTATGTGCATGGATTTGACAGACGCGCACTAATTCTCAGGTAATTGTGCACGCGCCCGAAAGTATCTCGTAGGGGCGGAGGAGGACCCTTCTTTAGATCTGCCTCTACTATCCTTGCCTGATCGAAAGAGCCTGGTGAGCACGGTTCGCATTCCGGAAGATGTCTTGGATACCTTGGCAGCGAGGGCGTTCGCGGAAAGGGTTCTCGCATGACGGAATATCTGGGAGTTGTCCCCCAGAGTGCTATGAGATATGAGTCGCCGTGGCCAAAAGACCATATTGTGGGGGGACGTAGGGAAGTAAGGTAGGACCCCCGAAAACTGGACCCCATGTAACTGTCAGTCGCCCCGCCGCATGCCGGGCATTTTGGGCCTGGGCTTGAGGTCCAGCCACAGTGCCAGAGGTAGGAGCCAGGCTCCGGGCTGAATTCTACGGTTTTGGTACTCGAAAATTACCTT
>Ga0307515_10014365_pt1 | contig 14692 bp, 5 predicted proteins | sample 17_EM_MG_FD_194513 | JGI IMG/M metagenome (GOLD analysis project Ga0307515, IMG submission 194513) | Populus trichocarpa ectomycorrhiza microbial communities from riparian zone in the Pacific Northwest, United States - 17_EM | ecosystem: Host-associated > Plants > Roots > Unclassified | place... | reverse complement strand
TTTTTTTTGGTATGTATATCCACGGCATGGACCAGGAAAAAGAAGAGAGTAGGATTATCATTCTAAAGTTTCACCAAATGATCCAAAGAAACATTTACTCAAAAATAAAATAAAATTATGAATGGAAAAAAATGTCCTTGAGGCCGCATTGACAACTTACAAGAAAAGGAATGAATATAACAAACTAGCATCAAGCCTATAAAACATAAATGTTTTTTTGTGAAAATAAAAAAATGCATAAATAAGAAAAGGGAATGTTAACTAAAAAAATCATTTTTTTTTCTAAAATTCAAACCTTATGATTATTTACTTTAATTACTATAGAATTAAATAAAGATAGATTTTAAAAATGAAACCGCTAGTATAACGGTGGTAGAAGATTTTTTACCACTACTTTAACAGAGTTTCTTAAGAGACAAGGTTCTCACATTATCTGTCAACAACACCAGTTCGTAGATTTGGCTTCTCATAAGGAAAACACCAATACCAGTTCTACAGCAATAAAGTAGCTTCATATGATGCTTCTTGTTTATCCCAAAAAGACATAGAAAAGCTTGCTTACCAAGTCTGTAACACTGGCTTGCCATGTTCATGACTGTAGCAGGTTTGCTGTTGTCATAGGGCTAACAAAGAAAAAAATAAATACTCATATATTTGGTCTATATACCAATTTTGAAAAATAAATTCAATGAATTTTTTATTTATATTTTATCCTAGATCATAAATTGATATAAATTTTTTGATCAGGTCACGTTGAATCAATTAAAAAATATTTCTTTTTTAAACTTGAAATGATTCAGACCTCGAGTTAGCCAAGTATCGTCTATTATAGATTGTATACTCTAATTTAAAGGACACCAAACACAGTACAAAATAGTTATTTATCTCCAGTACAATCAATAATATACAATATACCAAACACTGCCTTGTCAAGACTGCAATGATCCGTGTATTTTTTTAGTCGATGGCTACGCAAACCCAAATTTCCATGGGCTTTAAAAAAAGCCCATGTAACATGTTGAAAGCTACGACGAGGCAAGACAATTTAATAACGAAATGTCATTTTCCTTGTACCTGCAAACCCCCCCCTGCTAACATCAACTTCCCTACTTTTCTTTACATAATTTTCTAGTATTATTTCCTTGCCCATCACTGTTAGAAACATTGTTTTGTTTGGTTCTCCTGACAAAGGTATCCTCAAAAGATCCCTCTCCTTCCCTCTCCATCTCAGTTTTACATCAAAGTAGTATACAGTGTCACCAGAAGAACCGGCGAGAGTCTCATCTCCTCACACTCCAAAAGTTATGAAAGGAGAGAGACAGAGAGAAACAAGAAAGAGAGGGATCGTTGTGTAACATCTAGTGTAAGGTTTGGTACTTTGGTAGGCCACCACACAGCGCACTTTTGTCAAAATACTCCCACACACATACAATTACACATTACTTACATGACTACTGAACAATAAAAGAAACAAAAGGCAAAGGGAAGGTCTTTAATTCAAAAACTCACATAATTTTCAATTTATTTTTCTGCTCTCTCTCTCTCTTCTTGACCAGCACCTGCATTTCCCTGTCAAAACTCTAGATTATGTTCAAATCTAGGGTTTTTGTTGTTATGTCATGGTTCAATACTATTTGAGTTGTTTAGCCCTTTTGGCTTTTGTAACTTTCAAAGCTGCTCCTAATTCTGCTCTCAACATATGTTCACAAAAAAAGTTGTCTTTTTGGGCTGTGAGACTGAAATTTCTTGCTTGTTGAGCATCATCTTCTTTCTAGGTTTAGTGGGTTTAGTCAATTTTTGCTAGATTCTCTTGATTCTCTCCGTTGATTTTCTTGCTAGTCATCTTAGAAACCTTTGAGAATTCCTTCGTATCTATTTTTTTGAGGTTTTAGGGCTAAAAGGGTTTTCATTTCCTTTCATCTTTTCACCTCCCAACTTGAAAATCTGAAATTTTGTTGCTGTCTAACATTTGCACTCTTTATAGAAAAACCCTTGTAAAACCCTTCTCTTGAAACCCTCACTTGGCTCTGTAGTTTATTTACTATTTTTCACAAAATTGGGTTAAATTCAAAAGGGTCTCAAAAATACACAATCTTTAGCAACTAAACAAAGAAGGAAAGAAGAATAAGTTATTATTTCCCCCCTCTGATCTTGTACCATTGTGATCTTGCTCTATTTTGCTCAGTAAATGCATGGATGGAAGAGAAGCCATGCCATTTTCTAGTGGGTCATCTCCATACCATATTCATAGAGGAAGTGGGTTTCTTGGGCCCGGGTATGGATCACAACATGGTGTATCGCATCCCCCACCTGGGTTCAGATCCTTGTCAAATCCTCAACTTGCAGCTCAATCAAATGTCCGGTCTGGCTCAACTGTGCCAGCATTTTCAATAGAGCCACCAGATGTCAATTTCGGTCATGGCATTAACATGGCTGCAACCTCTGAGGTGCAAGTGGGTGAACCAGTGAAGAAGAAGCGAGGGAGGCCCCGGAAATACGGCTTGGTTGGGCAGGTTTCACTTGGATTGTCTCCCTTGCCAAATAAGCCTAAGCCATCTTCAGGGGAGGATTCTTCCACCTCAAAAAGAAATAGAGGGCGGCCGCCTGGGAGTGGAAGGAAGCAGCAATTGGCGACTCTTGGCAAGTATTTGAATTAGATTATTTTGTAGTTATATGCTATTGTAAGTTATTAATATGAAATCTTATTGGCATTTAATGTGGTTTAATAATCAGTTATAATGCAGGGAATTCACACTTGCTTAATATTAGGAAGTAATGAATTGTGCTCAATAGTGATCTTGTCATTTTATTTTCATCGAAGTATTTAATTTGCAATGTTCTGCGTTTGTTATCATAATTTTGCTTGGACGTAAATGCTAAGCTTTTATCCATTTAATTGCCTTGCTCTATTCTTTCAAAGCTGTTGCCATCTGTCAATTAAATCTTTTGAATGCTTCTTGTCTTAATGCAGTTTTAATCTGTCTTTGATGTTAAATTTGATTTTGATATCTGTGTTGTCTTTAATATATCTATGGCTTGTTGATTTCTTCTAATTTTCTAAAATGTTTTTAATTGATATTGCAAGGTGAATGGATGAACAGTTCTGCTGGAGTAGCTTTTTCTCCGCATGTGATCAGCATTGAAGTTGGAGAGGTATGCTATATCCTTTGTAATGTCAAGTTTTCTTGGACATTTGATGTGTAATCAAGTTGTGAGGTCTACTAATTTAGATCAAGATTCAGTAACTTGAAAGGTTTTCCTCCGTGAAACACATTTTACTAGCCACATTTATGATTTTTTAAATATGAAAGAAGCTGATCACATCTTTATTGGAATTGAATGAATGAGTTTTCTTGCATTTTGAAGGGGAGAAATACCAGTATTAGGATAGCTGTCCTTGACATTGAAGCTTCCTTAATGTTTGTGCAAGTCTGTGTTGTCCAATATGCAAGTGAACTTGTATGGTTTTCCTCCATGAAACACATTTTTCTGGCTGCTTTTGTACTTTTCAAAATATGAAAGAATCTAGTCTTAGCATCGCTGGAATTGAATGCATGAGGTTTTCTAGCACTTGTGGAGATGTAGAAATAACAATATTAGGATACTTGCCTTGACATTGAAGCTTTCAATGTTTTTGTAAGTTTGTGTTTTGTCCAGTATGTGAGTGGTTTAGCTGTATGTAATAGTTAAACAGTTTGTTGAAAACAAAAATTGCATGTCAATGGAGAAACTTGGTGTGCAAGTGCATGCTCACACACACATTCTTTTGCACATATGAAGTTGCATAATTTCCCAATTTCATGTTGATTTGAAACCTGTTACATTGTTCTTTGTAGGATATTGTTTCAAAACTGTTGTCATTTTCCCAACAGAGGCCAAGGGCTGTTTGCATCTTGTCTGGCACTGGTACAGTTTCCTCAGTAACACTCCGTCAGCCAGCATCTTCTGGGTCCTCTATCACATATGAGGTTAAGGCAGTTGCATATTTATGGATATTTTTCTAGATTAAACTGTTTCCTTTGATAACTTAGCTTCCTTAGCTTAATTTAGATGAAAATGCTGATCTGAAAATTGGGTGTGAATGTCAGTTTACCACACTTATATTTCTCTTCCCCCCCCCCCTCCTAAGTTTTATTAGAATCTCACAAGCTTTCTGACTTGTTTCATAGTAAAATAGCTCTTTTCTTTTCTCATCATCTAATATGTCAATGTACTGACATAATGAATTCCTTACTTATTATTGAGTTTGAGCATGTCTAGCTTCCTGATACTTTCTTAATTGCTCTCTTTTATTTATTAAAACACTGAAGGTAAGAGCTTGTGCAAACAATGTAACAGCTGTTAACTTCTGGATTTTTGGATCCACTAGTGAAGTCAGAACCAATAATTGAATAAATGAATTCTAGGGAATATTTGAACATGGAATGCAAGAAGAAACAGGGAATGGTAAGGTTCTGATGGAAATGAGGAAAGAAAGGGTAGATGGGACTCAAGTCCATCTGGAGGTGATTGAGCTTTGAATGAAAATAAATTGAAGCTGAAGCTTAGTTGCTGAAGGTTATGATCTATTCAAATTTTGATAAAAGCCAATGGTTGGGAGTTTCCTTGAAGGTCTGGAATTTGAATATGGAACATAATTGGGCATATGTTTTATCTAGTAGGTTAGGTTTTAGGCAGGGTTAAGTGTCTAATAGTTTCATACTTCCATGACTTGCCTGGGATTACATGGATAGCAAATGGTCTATGAGCGAGGATTCTAATGTTGATACGAGGAACTAATTCACTGGTCTCAAATTATTGAAATATCAGTTAATGTGCCACCTAAGTGCAGATAACAAAACTAATTTTGATTATCATTTGTCTTAAACTTTGGGCATAATCATATATCAGCGATGACGAAGACAAGAGTGCATAGCTGGTATGAACATTCTGGACTAGTGGTTAACTGTTACCTTGAACTTTGGGTGCAAGGTTCCAAAATCCAAACGAAAGAGCAAGCATTTGTCATGTTCTGGTAATGCTTCCAGAGATAGGATGGTAATTCTTGGCTTCGATGTTATTTATTTTGTGGTAGTTCTCGCATGTTTAGCCACATTAACTTGTCCAGCAAGTTCCAGGGGTAGCAAACATTTTTTTACTTTCTTTCGAAAAATAAGGATGTGCTTTTTCAATGGCCATGTCATAGTGGATCAAAGTGGCTTCAGAGTTTTGGCAGATTTAATGTAAAATAAGAGAACTTTGCAGGCGGTCATTTGAAGTATCGCTATATGTTTGGCCACATTGAATTGTTAGTGAGTTTGAGGACTGCAAACACTTTTTGTAGTGGATTTAAGCTGGTGCTGATTATTGTGGTTTAATGGGGAAAAAAGTTGCAACTCAAGGTGGATCAATCTGAAAATGCATTTGGTCAAGTAATTTTTCTTGATTTATCATAGTGATGAAAAATGAGCTTTATTGCACACAAGCTGCATGACCATGAACCTTTCAAATGTGTATTGCTTTGCCTTTTCCTTCTGCTTAGGTACTTTTTAATTGTTTTAACCATGTTTTTAGCAGCAAGAAGGAACTCATTTAGAATATTTAACTTTTGTAGGGCCGTTTCGAGATATTATGCTTGTCAGGCTCTTACTTGGTTGCCGAAGATGGTGGGCCTCGCAATCGAACTGGAGGTATAAGTGCTTCTCTTTCTAGTCCTGATGGCCATGTCATTGGTGGTGCAATTGCAATGCTTATTGCTGCTAGCCCAGTTCAGGTAATATTCTGATGCTCTGAGTTATGTTGTACCTTTCATTGGTCATTCTATGATGATGATGTTAACTTTCTTAGAATCTTTAATATTTACTGAAAGTCCATATCTTCTTTATGATGAGTGCCATGTGCTAAAAATTGTAAAATTTTCTCAATGTTCAAATCTGTTTTAATAGCAATTCAGACCTTCAGTTTACGGAAAGCAACTAGAATCATGAACATCATGCTCAATATATGGTATGGAATGGCATGCAAAATTCATGGTTCATCTTTTGCATATGTGAAGTGTGCAGCATTGTTTGGGATGTGCAACATTCGCTATGGATGGTTGTCCTTATGGGTGATCACGTTGCATATAGAATGCTTACTTTAAGATATACAATATCAATTGTGTATTGGATTATTTTATTTGTTACTGAACTTGGTAAAAACAGAACGGTTTGAGTAACTAAAATTTGAGACTATTTGGTTTTGAATCTTCTTGCTATTGGATTATTCTTTTGATTACCAGTAAATATATATCCCTTTTGGTATTGTGTTTATACACGCTCCTTTTGGTATTAGTCTAGCTTATAGACTATAAAGGACTCTTTAATTGCTGCAGGTGGTGGCCTGTAGTTTTGTTTATGGTGTTTCTAAGAAGGATAAACAAGTAAGCCATCCCATAAACGAAAAAGACTCCACATCTTGGCCTGATGATAATTTAGATAACCTGAAAGCAGTCACACCTACTAGCATGCCTCCTCAAAGTTTCACTTCCTCTCCGACGAGCATTTGGCCTGGACCGCGAGCAGTTGATATGAGAAACCCCCACACTGATATTGACTTGACGCGAGGATGACTGTTTGCTGCAACAGACACATGGCAATTTTGTGCATTTCTGTTGTTGTAAATGTATCCAATCCTGTGATAATTATGAACTCAATTCTCCCCACTAAAGGGCAATGTGTTTGTGCTAACGTAGTTTGTACAAGAAGGCATCATTTAACCCTTTCAAGTAACAGTGTAAACTTGTCAAAATTTCCAGGTAAACATTAATCTCTAGCAGATAGAAATCGCTGTTTCAAGCAGATGATGACTGCTATTCTTTGGACCTTTGGTGTCTCTGGTAACTCATTTCTAGTTTAACCGAGTCTTGGCAGGAGTTTCCGTGCAAGCATTACCCAGATTAATTCTTTGTGAAGGAAACCTAGATGTTGCTTGAGCATAACATAATTTTGATGGCTACTATTGGATTTTGTCAATCAGTGAGAAAACACCAGCCTTCAAGTGTAAAAATGATCCGAATTATTCTGTTGGGTTTCCAGACATGGCCTCAGATGTTAGTGTTTTTTGAGGGAGATACAAGTGTCTTGTATCTGCTGCAAAAGGCAACCTAAGGAGCCAAAATTATTTATTCCATACATAGGATGGTATTAAATATAATGGTGAAAATGTTATAGCTCTGAGGGTCCTTTGTTATGAAACAGCCCGTGTCTGAAGGAAACTTGAACCCTAGTGAATCTTGGATAAGTATTTCTAAGTCGAAATGATTTTTTGACTAGTAACAAACATAAACAACAAAAGAATCTCAAATAACCCTTTGTTTTCCACCGCGCGAGTAACATTGTTTACATGCGTTGTAAAATCTCCTTGTCACAGCCAGGAGGCAGCCTTTGATAGTTTCAGCTCACGCTCCCGTCCTTTAGCCCCACTATGTTCTCTATACTCAGATTATGCACTTTATGCACACTGGTAGCCAATCAGCACCACTGCAAAAAGACATCTGAAAAAATGAAGCAAGTTTGCTCAAGTTTTACTTATCTCCTAGTCCTCTTCGTGCTTCTTGTCACAGTAAGTGTATTGGTTGAAGCACAAAAGTGCAAGTCAAGTGGCAAAGTTGAAGGAAAGAAGCCTCCGAAAAAAGAATGTAACCAGGAAAATGGAGCAGAACGCTGTGAAGAAGACAAACTTTACACCACCTACAAGTGCTCACAACCCGTATCTGTGCTCTACCAGTAAACAGTTTTGAGGAGGGTGGAGATGCGGTTGCACCATCAGAATGCGATGGTAAGTACCATGACAATTACACACCTGTGGTGGCATTGTCAACGGCATGGTTCGGTAAAAAAGAGACGCCACACCATATCACCATTAATGGAAATGGAAGTTTGGAAAGCTTTAGGCATAAATGACAAGGACAAGGAATGGGAATGGCTGGATATCACCTGGTCTGATGCTTGATTTCCATTTGTTTTCTTTCTTGTGCTCTGCAATAACTTTCCTCGCCACAAGACAACGTTGTTTTATTCCCGACTCTTCACTTCTGGTTGAAAAGGACCCAGTTCACAAGCCTGTTCCGCTGGAACACAGGAAATGCAAAACAGTAGCGCAACAAAGTGGGAGGTACCAAGAAAATTGTCATGGTACTTTTTACAGACAATTTCACACTTAAAGAATATTTTTTCTTTTTCTTTTTCAAATTGGCGTTTCTTTTTATTTATCTTTATTCATTGTTCTAAAAATAAAATAAAAATGAACTAAAAGAGTGAACACAACGAAAAATTCAGCATCAATGCTCATAACATAAAAATATTAACATTATCTTGTTATGTCAGAAGTAACCAAATCCAAACCAACTTACAACATCCAAAATCTGGGGAATGAAAGATCTCAAGCCAAGAAACAAAGTATACTGCTTGATCTTGCAATACCTATGTCTCATACTTGTCTTATTCTGCAAGACATATTTAACAAGTCTTAATAAAAATAGCGCAGGGCAACCAGAATCCTTGTGCTTCCATTCTTCTATGATCTTGAATCCTTTATACCAACAAATCATGAGATCTCCAGCAGTTGCTTTATGTCACGCTGCAAAAACATTAAAAGGCTTGAGATTTCCCACTATATACCAACAGAAGCCAGCATAACTGAGATAAACTAGAGATTCAAGCACGTTTCCTATGGTGTTTTTTTTCTGTTACCTCAAGACTAAGAGGTGAAGTTGTGGGGTAGTAACGATCAACAACTTGGCCATCCTTGTTGACAAGGAACTTAGCGAAGTTCCACTGAATATCATCACCAAAAATTCCCCATTTCCCCAACTTCAAGAACTTGTACAGTGGAGAAGCATTCTCACCATTTACATCAATCTAAAGGACAAACGTGGGAGAAAGATTAGAATACTATTTTTTCACACATCACATTAAAATTAGAATTTCAATCTTTCAGATACTAAATAAATGGCCAAACTCCTGCACACAGAACCAGACTTTGGTAAAATCTAAAAGTATCACAGTTGTTAATGCAACAAGATTGGAGCGATTTTGACTTTTATATGAGCAAGCATACTGATGAAATAGATTAAAAGATAACACCAGGAAACATGTCAATTGGCATATGTGCTTCCATCTGGCAACCAAGTAAACCTCTCTACAAAATCCTTCCCATAGCCACTGTAAGAAATTAGCAGAGGAAGGGTCTTCTAAAATTTGAACAAATGAATTAAGAGAGCAGTCAACTTCCATGCAACTAGCATTTACCTTGTCAAAGATGGGAAATTCTGATTTGAAGCGAGTGCAGACAAAGTCTGTGATCTGATCATTAGTTCCTGGTTCCTCCTCACCAAACTGATTGCATGGAAATGCCAGTATCTCTAGTCCTGCACCAAGACATCAAGACCTAGATGTCATATAGAAAAGTAGAAGTAAAACAAGAACTGTATTCAAGTAACAGGCACTGAACATGCCCAGAGATATGTAGGAGCAAAGGCATATAATTCACATGCAAGAAAAATGATGCTTTGAGAATACCATTCTCATGCATGCTAATGCTTTTGACATAATGTAAAGTCAGGGGCTTAAGATATAAAATGCAAGCTTAAGTCGCTAACCTTGATCTTTGTACTTCTCATATAATTGATTCATTTCAGCGTAATTTGAGTTGGTCATCCCACTGTATAATCAACCAACATGAAGCAAAACCAACAAATAAGGACCTTAATTGCCTCCTAAACTATCTTAATAGTGGCTAAAGAATACCAAGAGTAATAACCTCGAAATAACAAAATTCGAAGTTCAATCTTATCCATTGAAAAGAAAATAAAAAAGACGTAACATGGGAATTACCATTTTGAAGCAACATTAACAATCAGCAACACTTTTCCCTTGAAAATGCTAAGATCCACATCATTTTCCTTAGCATCCTGCATTGAAACACAGCAAAGCAACCACCCATATCAGTATTTGTATTTGGACTAAATTGTAGTTAAAAGGATAAAAACGCATCCTTTGTGTTTATAGTTGCAAACCTACATGAAAAGAATTTGGGCCAGGAAACTACTACTCACTAACCTTGATAGTGAAGTCATGGACTGATTCTGGGTTCTTTGAGGTTTGGGTTGCCATTGAAGAAGCTAAAGAGGCAGAGAGAAGCAAGTGAAGAAGCAGTAAATGAGATGGAATCATCAACACCTGTTTTGAGTTTTGACTTTTGCAGATTGTGTTCTCACATCGCACGTGCCTGTCTGTCTGTCTGTATGTCCATCATCCTGTAAGTTTTGTGGATGAACATGTGACCGAACATATTCGCACGCGTGCTTTCGCTAAAAAGAACAGTAGACTAGGACCGTTCATGGCTCAGGTGAGAGGCCTTTCAATGTCATCATCCCCCTGGAACTGGAACCCAGATTTTTTGGCCTAACCCCACCTAAGTGTTAGCAGGCCGGATCCATATGGAACATCCCAATTCCCATGCAGTGGACATCTCATTCTCAGCAAGTAATATTAGTATATATATATAAAAAAACCTTTTTGATAAAAATCAGAAAGCTTTTATGTATTTCATGAAATATTTTATTTTTCTTTTTGAGATCCGATCTGAAATGTCATATACTCATTGTCGTTAGTCTCAACTTTGCAGGCGAAATGATTGGTTGGTGCTACAGGTTGCAATCAAATGGCTGAGATGAATTGTCAAAGACTCGTATTAATTACTTCATTTGTCCACTGTATACGAATGAAGATGATAATATTTTTTTAAAAAAAATTAGATCATTTTAAAAAAATAATATTGAAAAAATAATATAATTTAAAAAAAAGAAGAAATTAACACAATTTATATATATTACGATTAAGAAACGCAACATTCTAATTTATTACTATTAAAAAACATGATATTTTTAAAAAAATATGAAATAAGTTGCACATGAGTAGAGCGGTAAGAAAAAAAAAATAAAAATAAAAAGGAGACTTTGAAAACATACCGAAGCTCCGATCATGACATCATTGTTATCACTAGAAAAATTTCAATGAGATAAATTCAAAAACAGTAAAACAAATTACCAATAATGACTCGAATGTGTCATATTTACATTCCAGAAATACCAAGTAGCTTATCAACATTCAATAAAAAAAAGTCTGTTCTATTTTTGATGATATTTTTAATGTTTGAAAGTTTTGACTTGTAATAAAAAAATTTAATATAATTTTAAAATATCATATTTAATGTTAACATGATAAGTTTTTTATAAAATTGCCTTTCCTTTTCTTTTTTCACAACTTTTCATGATTTGTCTTTGCTTTGCTTTTCTTTTTAATTTTTTTTTTAGCTTTTCTCTGCAAATTGTCTTATTGTCGCATGATTAGATTGAGAAAAGACTCCAAAAATACCAATGTATTATTCTTACATTTTTTAATGCATCCATAACTTAATAATGAAAACATTTTTTTATTAATTTTTTTTTATGGTTCTGATAAGTTTCTACTTTAATAAATAAATAATACCCTCGCTTTTATTTTTAAAAAATTGTTCAGGGCACCCTTTTTAATTAGTGGTTATTTAAAAAACATTAATTTGATAATCTTTAGAAAGATTGTTATAATTTATCTGTAATTTTTTTCTTTTCATATTTTTATAAAAATAAATTGTATTTTCATGATGTGTTTATAAAATTAAAATTCATTTATTCTTGGTAAAAAAATAGCCTCCAGGATAAAAAAAAAATGTTTGCATTTTAATTAAAAAAACAATCATCATAGTTAAAGAAGAATCCACAACATTGACATATTTTTTTTTATATTTAAAATTAATTTAAATTTCTACTTTCTATTAGATCTTGAACTACACCAGCTTTGTAGGTCCTGGGAAACATTCACAAGAATATGCTTTTGTTGCTTAATTAAATTTAATGAACGCATTATTATCTTTAAAGGACAATGATGCCACGAGATGTTTTCATGAAGACTTCATGAAGACGTAGGGTTTTAACTATTTAGTAGATGGTTTAGTGCTTAGAGATTGAGATTAAGGGGTTTATTTCCATGTGGTCTCAGGTTCAAATCATGTAGTTGCTAATATGATGGTCACTGGAAACTTACATAGTTGTTAACTTTCGGGTTCGTGGAATTAGTTGAGGTATGCGCAAGCTGACCCGGACATCCACGTTAATTAAAAAAAATATAGGGTTTTGAACATTTAGATATGCATGTATTACATTCACAAATTAGTGGAACATGTCCAAGTTAAGAAGAGATTGGTTATGTTAAACAATTTATTTAATAAAAAATTCTTAACTTTCAATTCAATTATTAGAATTTGCTTAAATTTTATTAAAAGATTTTATAGGCTATGTTTTTAAAAAAGCTAGCCAACTTAGGCTTTCAAAAAAGTCCAAAGAAAAATGTTTGACTCAGTTTTATTATTTTACTGTATAATTTTGGAATTTATTTTTATTTCCCCTATCTATTTAAGGATTTTGATTTTCTTTTCTTGTAAAGGTAGATATTTAAAGGGTTGTGATCCCTTTTAAAAGGTAGACAATTCTTGCTCAAGTCATCTCTCCCTCCCTCTTTCCTTCTATATATTGTTGATTTTTGTTTAATCTCAGAATTTGAATTATTAGTGAATGACTAATATTTTGTTGAATTGAAATTAGGTTTAAGTTATTTGTTAATTAGAAGCCTCATAGTGGAAAAGTTCATTTCTTTAATAAAGAATTGATTAAATTAGTTCAAAGTTTTTTTTTATTATTATTTTGGAATATTATATAAGAGGTTGTGATATTTAATTGGATATCATTGGTTTTTTTTATGTGGGTGTAAATATTTTTGTTTAAAAATATATCAAAATAATATTTCTTTACTTTTTATATCAACATATTTAAATAATAATAAAATAATAATTTAATATTTTTTCATAAAAAACTATGGGAGATACAAGAATTTATTTAAGGCTATTCCAAACAGCTGCAATAATACCTAATCTCTCTCGTCATCCAACAGGTACAGAAGGATCCAAACACTCAGGAGGAAGCATTCTTCTTCGCAAGAAGCCACATTCCGATTGGGAGGAGGAGGAGGAGGAGACTGATACAACAGTAAAGATGAACAAGATCCTTGAAAGATACAGACGAGGTTATACATTAAAAAAAAAAAAATACAAAAAAGGAAGAAAAGCATACGGTCCGTATAATGTTGGAAACTACATTCTCAAGATTAGCTATAATACGTCTTGCGATCCTTGCATAAGTGAAAAAGACCGGGTAAATACACCCCCAACATCACAACATGATGTTTATGTTGGGTTTTTCAAAACATTTGATTGCACTAAAATAAATTTAGGGTTATTTAAGATTTATATGAGAATTACTTAAAAATTATATATTTTTTTTATTTTGAATATTTACATCAAGATTGAGTTGTTATAAACCACAAGTCGTTCAAATATCTGGTCTCTAATGATAATTTACATGAACTACCCTTTTAGAAGAGAGAAATTGATATACTTTAAAGTGTTAGCTCTTTTTTTTTTTACGTGTTTTAAGTGTTAAAATAGTATATTTTCTCACCACTCTTTTTTTTATAAGAAATAAAAAAACATAAGTCATATTTATAAAGAAATCTAAAAAACTCTATGAATAATAAAATATCAATTTGTCCCTGATATATATATATATATAAAAGTTTATTCAATCAAAATCTTTATTTGATTTTTCTAGGTTTAGAATTGTAATTTTATGTATTAATTACATTTCAGTCCTTAATTTCTAAAATTTATTTAGAATCAAATTACGCTTGATTAAAAATTATTTCATTTTAATTTCTAATCAATGTTTATTATGCATGTAACTTTTTAAGTTCCCTAATAAATTAACCCAAATATAAATCATAATTCTAAATAAAATAAAATAAATTAAATTAAACAACTAAATTTATTATCAATTCAATAATTAATTTATATTTGAAAATCAAGTACAATATCTAACAATATATCATAATCTCTCAGTAACTAATTTCTCGGTATAATTATTATTCCTTTATAATAAATATTCCAATTTAAACAATACAACATGAAAGATATTTACTTTATTAAATCTTTTTAGTTCTCAATATTATAATCATTGATTATTTAAATAAAATTTTGAATTTTTTTTCAAAACTCATTTTACTTTAGCCAAGAATTTTACAATCATTATTACTATTTGAGAATATATAAAATATTTTCTATAATTTATCTAGGATGACGAATACTCTCTTGATTACTTAAATAACTTCATATAATTTATTTTATATCTAAAATCTTCCAGTTTGTTATCTTTAATTAGAACAATATATGATCAAGATCAAAACTTATTTTAATGATAAGTCTAAAGATTACATACACAACTATAACAAAAATCTTTCCAAGAATATAAATGATCTCTTCGTATAAATTTTTCTTGCAATCAGTTTAATGTCCATGTTATATAACAAACACCTACATTTTAATTGCTCATTTCTCATTTTATAAGAGCATATACTTCCTTTTATAAAGGAAAAAACATAATATATATCAAACTTAAAAAACTCTAATTAATATAACATTAAGTATAAACATTTAAAAACAATGCTTTATAACAACTATATAAATAAAATAAAAATAAATATTAAAAATAATTTTTTTTATTAATAATAAATATATTTTACAT
>Ga0307515_10014364_pt1 | contig 14692 bp, 16 predicted proteins | sample 17_EM_MG_FD_194513 | JGI IMG/M metagenome (GOLD analysis project Ga0307515, IMG submission 194513) | Populus trichocarpa ectomycorrhiza microbial communities from riparian zone in the Pacific Northwest, United States - 17_EM | ecosystem: Host-associated > Plants > Roots > Unclassified | place... | reverse complement strand
ACAGTTGCCCTCCCCCTCAAATTGCCAACCATGATATAGGCATTCGAGTCTTCCATCTATCAACTGACCTTCTGATAGTTTAGCTAACCTAAATCAAGTAGAGCCAAGTTCAAGGTTTTGTCACTTATACAGTCCACATCTTAAGATCTCTATCATTTCGCCAGTGTTTCCCACAGAAATTTTGAGTACGCCTAACGCCATAGAGCAGAGAAATCTTTGCCATCAAATGCAGATGATCCATCAAAGTTCAAGAATTTCTGTTCATTACCATTCGCAATACAGCATCTCCATATATTCAATTTCAATAGACCATACACGCAACACTTAGTTCACGGTTTATACATATTCAAATGTGCAGCAGTTTGTTTAATTAATCAAAATTTTCTTTTAATCATGCATACAATCTAATCCCAAACCTAAACCACGGCTAATTTCACTATATATCCAGCAAAATCCTAAAACCAAACAACAGAAATCACAACAAGAACATCAAAACAAGAAACTAAGAAAAGAACCCGAATGCCCTTTTCTTGGACGGGAAATCAAAGCAAGATCCAACTTCTAGTACTCAACACAAGACAGGAAAACTTGAAACATACATGTGATAAGATTTATTACCTGTGGGGACATCTATCTTCAAAACAGCGAAGTTCACCCTGTCCATCTCTATACAACACTACCTGCTTATCAAACACAGTGAGGCCTAAAGGAGCATCATCTGGTAAATCCTTGGTAAGATAAAGTGGGTACCACTCTTCTGTCCAATCATAGTCTGCCACCTCTCTTTCTCCACTCCTTTCCTCCTCACTAGAAGGACCCACAAGCACTAAGTGATCATCATTACCCTCTCCTTTACTCTGATCCTCAATTGATGAAGGTACAGTATTACTACTTGTAAGATCTGTAACTGCATGGCACTTAATAGACCCTTGCTGCTGCTGCTGCTTTACATGTATTGGCCTCGAGGTTTTTCTTGGTTTAGGAGTGAGGGAGAGGGGATAAAAGGCGAGAGGCTTCGAGAGGGAAGTGGTGTGAGAGAGAAATGGGAATTTAAGGATTGGTGAAGCCATGATGCATGCAGGTGGTTCTGTTACTCTAGGGGAAGAGACAATGAGAGAGGTGTAGAACAAAGTAGAGAAAATGGAGTCATGCGGAGAAGGGAGAAGTAGAATTGATGAGTGTCAAACTGAAAGACAGGAAGTTGCTTGCGAGATGCTTGCACCAATCCTCACCACACAATGTTATCAGACAGTACTCAACGGTAGGCATCATAGCGACAGTTAAACTGAGCAGTTTCTTTGGAAAAACTATAACTCAGATTGAGTCTACAAAGAAATTTTTTATTTCAATTGGATCCTCTAAGTGTTTATAGAAATTCTCAATTAAATTCTCCATCTAAACTCCTCACAAATTTTTAATAGGAAACTATGGATTTCCTATGCACAAATTTAAAGCCTCTTATATCATGAACTTCCGTGAAGGGGAGTTCACTGAGAATTTTCTCACTTTTGTATCTTGAGGATAAAAAAAAAATTAATTGGAGACTAGATAAAACATTCTTGATATGATTAGAGGACTGTTAGAGGTTTTCCCTTTTGATGGGGGGTGTCAAAATCTAAAAAGATTCATTTTTTAGGATTAGATTAAAGTGACCTGAGACCCTAATGAAGCCCACCAAGAAAGGTGCTAGGCAGACGCCAAGCATCCGGGCTAGAGCATCAGCCCAAGACCACCCCAATATCCAGACTCAGGTGTTCTATCTAAGCTCATCAAATGTGTATGGAAATAGGCCCATAACCATTACATGTTTTGTGCTAAAAACAATATTTATTGATCCATCACCTTTTAAATTCAAGTGTTATAAACTCGCATGGAGTTCCCATCAAAGACACACTCCCGTATCTGTTACAGGTCATGGGGCATATTTAAACAATATAATTTTTAAATAGGAAAAAAAGATTTACTCAATTTTTTATATATATATAATCTCTTGAATTGAATGAAAATATTTTTTTAAAAAAAAATTAATTAAAATATGTTATGCATATGTACTTTGATCCATCCTCGACATGTAGATTCCACCATAACCATGAGAGGGCTGACATGAAGCTTGCCAGCAAAATCATCCTTCTTCATCCATTCGTCATTGAACAAGATTGTCGAATTTCCCCTTCCTCGCCTGTTTTTACTCCAATGCTGGTTAGCTTAAGAAATGACTGGCTCCAACTCTCAAAGAACCTTCCTTGATCATTTGCTAAATCTTCTACTAGATTCCTTGTCCTGTTGTCATCTAAAAGAACAGAATCTGACTGGAAAAGGCCTTTGTGGGCTACAAGGTTTCTGTAGTACTGGTTATCAAATGATAAGGATGTTTCAGGATCATTAACAACTGTTATTGAATCGCTTGCATCCACTGGACATCTTTGCGTTAGCTCATTCGCATAATTCTTGTCGAGAGATGAGTCGATGAGTGTCAGCTTCCCCTTGGAGTTCTCTTGGAACCTATCTCTGAACGCGCTGCAATGAGCTGATCCTATAGTGTGAGCTCCTGCAAAGCAAAAGCATTATGCTTGATAGATTAGCCATTTATTATAGTTTTTTTCATCAACAGGTCTTCTGGATGTGACAACAAACAGTCAATATCTAATGTTCATGAGCTCGGGACAGCACGTTTTCAAACGCAATCTCCGATCATCCTCTACTCGGTTAGTTGTTAGGTTGATGTCAGAAACTACCATTCTAGCATTGAAGTGTTCTAACAAAGTTTTGGACTCATTGTCACATACCTGATAGCACAACAAGGTCTTCAAGGGATAATCCTTTAGCTGTGAAGATGCTAATCATCTCATTCATTGTAAAAGTTGTGTCTATGATATTAGGTCTCACATTTGCAGCTGCAGATACCCTCCCATCCCTCCTACCAGTTGGAATCTGAAGCTGAGGTCCACCACTCTGTTTTCATATTCTTCATTAATCAATAACCAATCACAAGAAGCATAGAAATGGACAAGGAATAATAGTTCCAATAAGGCAATAAGAGATATTACAATTGCAACAGCATCTCTAGCAGCTAAAGCAACAACATCAGCACAAGAAACAGTTCCTGGACAGAAGATTTCAAGATTTCTTTTAGCTGAATCAATAACTTGAAACCCTCCTAGAGACCTGTTCCCTGGATCGCTTCTCTCTGTCCCATTTCCTTGCAGCAGCACAGATGCATCACAACCCTGTAAACATAACAAAAACAAACTAGAATTGAGGAGTAGCCACCAATTACATGGTATAAGAATATGATTCCAGTTATTCTGGGGTGCTGATAAATCAATTAATACTATCAGATCGCAAAAGGAGAATCCTATGAAGGAGCCCTTGATGATTTAAAACAAGCAGCTAAAGCATACAAATCACAAAACACTCAACGAGTGCGGTGGTGAGACTATTAGGCCTCTTCACAGGAAGCTGATGTTCACATGACAGATGTATACTGCAATAGCTCAATCTCCATAACCACTCTAAAACAAGTTTTTTTTTTTTTTTTTTGCTTTAAATCATCAAGCAGTGTCAGTTTTCAATCATATATTCTTTCCCATGCGGGGATATATTAGTGAAATGCCATATCCAAAATGCTGTTTTCTGGCACACATGAAGCAAATTCAGATAACACACTAAGCACCCATCAGGTGAGAAAGACTCACCTCTACAAAGCAGTCATGGAAAACCAAACGAACTAGCTTCCCTGGTATAGTAGGGTCAGAAGAGGAAGCTGATCTCACTTTGTTTGAAACAATAAGTTCAGCAGCTGGGCATGAAGCTCCATAAAAGTTGAAAAAGAGACTAGCAAAACAAGGAGAAGAAACGACATATAAGAGAACAAGAGCCAGAAAGCTACACAAATGAGGTCTTGCAGAAAAGGGCACAGAGGTTGTCTCCATGAGGAGATTTTTTAGTGCTTTTTTGGGCAAACTGCACACACACACAGCCATCACTCATCGGTTATGCTTATGTTTTGCTCTTGATAATGATACTTCCATGAGAGATTGATATTGTATCCTGCATTTAATGCTTCATTTACTTTGTTGGGTGATGCCAGGAGGTAGATGGGACATTAGACTTTAAGGCACTCTTACAGCATTAGAGAAAGTGAAGTGGAAGATAACTTTCAACTTCCTTGTCTATTTAAGTTCTCACATGCCCTCATGCTTATTGGTGTCTGTGTCTATGCAGATCTTTAAGAGCAATCTCCCTATCACATTTTAGCTCACTTACTACTCAAGAATTTATTAGAATCATCTACCCTATCACACAACTATAGAAACCTTCCACGCCATACTTGCTAGTGACTGACCGGAGTCTTCTTGTTGGCGAACCTCGTGATAGTCCCCGACCTTTAAGAGCAATCTCCCAAAATTACAAAACCTGGCTTGTTTTGATAATATAGAATTTATTATCATATGTTAGAAGTTAGAAATATAATTGAGATCTCTTATAAGTTGGATTTTTTTTTTTTTGAGGTTTGCCCTTTTTTCTCTTCCGAACCAGGTCAATGAAAAAAATCCAATTTTTAAGAAAAAAGTTCGAGATAATCCATGATTAACCCGCTCAACAGTCAACCCTTGTGTTAGGTTTTATATCTATAATCCTAACCAGCAATTTTCCATTTTTGCTAGTTCGGTTAAATATGGGCTCTGTTTCTGCTCGTTTTTCCCTTTTAAGCACCTAATTGTGGTCCATAAACAATTATAAACCAGCATCGGTGAAGCAGGACAAAGCATAACTCACACTAGGGGCAGTTTTTTCATCTTTTATTAAACAAAGATCGAGATTCATTTAGAGTGCAAACAGCCATAACTAACAAGCATTGCACAAGTAGTATTGGTATTGCCCCTGACAAGGGCTGCGGGCTACTAGGCTACTTGTGTAATTCCCCTCTTCGCCCAGCCATAAACTCTGCGCTGGACAGGGACCCTTGCTCGGGCGGCTCCTTCCATCTTGACTAGCTTACAGTGGAAGGCTGGCTGTCTGTAAACCGCCACCCTCTTGCAAGGGGGACACGATGGGGGCTATCTATATTCTCCCTCTCCCCCATGCAGTATCGAATTACGAAACAACAAAACTATTGCCTTTGTCCTTTATGGATCAATTACAAGTTAACCTGATTCACTCTGGCAGTTGACTTCATGACTGACTTCTTGATAACAGCTGGCCATTGTTTCCAGTGATGGCTGACATGCCAACTCTCTGCGGCCAAAACTTGGGTTTACAGGCAATGGTTGGCCACATTTTTGCTCTCTGCACAATTCCAGTCCAAGCCTAGCCACCATGAAGAGGGAGAGTCTTTTAGAAAAGGTTTAGCCACAGTTCTATAGATCATTTCATATGCATTTTCCATCATCATGAGGTAAATAATTGAGTCACGTTCTTTGGATGCTTCATCAGTGAAGAACAATAGCTGTACCTACCTCATATTCATAAAATGGGATCAATGAATGCACCGGAGTAAATCAAGTACATGCATCACCGGAAAAAACCACCATGGGCATGGATAAGGCATGATTCATCCAAGTAAATATATATCATAAAGCTTTGCTGAAGAAAAGATGAATGGTAATACAAGACATTACCAATGTGTGACTTTCTGAATTACACTCATTTCCAGCATCCCATCATGAGCTTCTTCGAGTTCTTCTAATTCATCCACATCATCAATAGGAATTTCTTCACTATTACCAGCAAAAGAACCTGCAGATCTGAAATATTGGTGTCAGTCAGGATCAGGAGATATGAAACACCTTTCGGCTACCGGACTACAGTGAATTGAACAGTATAAATAAAAAGAAAATAATTGAGTGAAAATAACATCCATTTTAGAAAATTCTCAAGGTTGTTTCAGCTAAAGTCTTATCATATTTACACTGATATTTTTTCAAGAATTTAAAGACTTGTATTCAAAATAACAACACCAGTTAAAAAAAAAATATTTACCATCTGAACCAAATACCTCAATTATCACTCATATATTCCATAATATTTAAGAATCTCCATGATCAATTTAAGTAATTAAAAGATACCAAAACGACAAATATTTATGACCCAAAGGACTAAAACGACAGAATTGGTCAAACTCAAGGTCGGTTTTGATACATTGCCTCCTCTCCCGCTTTCCCGCTCTCCTTCTCTTCCAAGTCGGCCCAATCCATCTAGGCCCAATCACCGAAGCCCAACATAAATAAATCTCTAATGGCACATTCGTGATTCCACTCATTCATCTCATCAAGCAAAAACCCTAAATTACAGACTGACTCGTATCTCACTCTTTTCCCCTTCTTCTCCAGCAAGCTGTGCGAACCTACCGTTTCTCTCCCTCCAAAACCTCCTCATTGTTTCTCTCTCTAGTTTCTAGAGAGAGAAAACTCAATAAACGATTTTTAGCTATGGGAGAAATATCATTGACTGAACTAGAAGAGAGAGCCGCTGCGGCTGGCATAGATCTCTCGCTAATCGATATTGATTCAATTAAACTTCCTCCTGGAGATGATTTTGGCGTTATTAGGTCAGTTTTTAAAGGATAAGTTATTTTACCTTTTTTTTGTGTCTTGTTAAGTTTTGTTTGGTTGCTTAGAAAATATAGGGAAATTAGATTATTAATATTTTATGTAGCTTGTTTTTATATAATTTCTGAATTATTTGTGAGTGTTTTGTTTATTTATAATATTTTTTTGTGAAAATACAGTAATTATATGTATAATTGATCTTGTAAAATCTGTGTGCTGTGTTTTAATTTTTCTGGTTAATATTTGAAAGAGAAGGTTAAATTTATAATAAATTTATAGTTTAAGAGGCAAAACCAGAAAGAAATATTAATTATTAGTGAAATGAAACGCTGTTTGGGTAAATATTCAAAAATGCTTGCCACATTTGTTAGATTTATTAGAAATAATAATAAAGGAAAATAGATTATATATGTTTTTAAAGTAAATTACCGCTATGTACTTTTGCTTTGATTCTGACTCTTTAATTTACTTTTTTTTGGGTAGTGATGATGAGGATGTCTATCAAGAAGAACAGATGGATTTTGACTATGGGTTAGGGAACACTATTGTAGTTGATAATCTTCCGGTTGTTCCGAAAGAAAAGTTTGATAAGCTTGAAGGAGTTGTCAACAAGATTTATAGTCAGATTGGTGTTATTAAGGAGGATGGCCTTTGGATGCCTGTTGATCCTGGGACTCAGAAAACTTTGGGTTACTGTTTCATCGAGTACAATACCCCTCAGGTAATCATTTTTCCCATGGTGTATATGTATTAATGCATCCATTTGCTTTCATTTCTTTGAATTTTTTGATGATTGTTATACACTCTACTTTTCTTGCATCCATATGGTTAAACGTGGCTTTGTGCATTGCCTTCCTTCCCCAAAATATCTAGTGATAATGTTGCAGTAGAAATGTGTAATATATAAGTAGTATAGGTGGCGAGTATTGTACCTGGCATATTATATAGAGCACACTTTGGGCATCTATGTTAATTGTAAGAGTTGGTTTTGGCCTGTGGCTGTTGAATGCTTGGATAGGTAGCAAGTAGTGTGCATGGCATACCATATAAAGAATACTTAGGGCATCTTTGTCAAGCAGTTGGCTTTTGCTTGGACTAATGAAAGGGCTGGCTATGGTCATAAGTAAAACTAGTTTTTTATTTTTTTCTTTAAATGTTATTTGCTGATGAAACAGCCTTTAGGTTTGTGAGTAGCCAGTCTGAGGTCCATGGTCATTTTTGTTTTGTTTTTTTACTCGTTACCAATTCATTTTGTTATGATTGCAGGAAGCTGAGCTAGCTAAGGAAAAGACAAATGGGTACAAGTTGGATAGAGCTCATATTTTTGCTGTCAACATGATTGAAGATTTCAATAGATTTATGAAAGTTCCTGATGAGTGGGCACCTCCAGAGATCAGGCCATATGTTCCCGGGGTAATTAGTTCAATCATTTTTCTCATCCTTACCCATCTTTTTTTCTGCTAGCTTCATTGTTGGAAGATCTGATTTCTATACTCTGCAAAGTTTATCAACTTATGTTCCCATCAAAATAAAAATAACAAAAGAGAGAAAAATGTAATAACTAAGGCCATAAAAACATTGTGCTTTTGAACTTTCTGGAATTTACTTTGTATAAAATATTCTGTAATTCGTGTGTCATAAACAGGAAAATCTTCAACATTGGCTCACTGATGAAAAAGCTCGAGATCAGTTTGTGATTCGCACTGGCTCAGACACTGAGGTTTTCTGGAATGATGCAAGACATTTGAAGCCTGATCCTGTTTACAAGCGTGCTGTGAGTTTTTTTTTTTCCTTTCCAAAATGGCTAGTTTCTTTTTTCTCATCTCTTAGAAATTGCACTGACTATGGCAAATGACTTTACACATTTGCCTTTACAGTATTGGACTGAGAGTTTTGTGCAGTGGTCTCCGCTTGGGACTTACCTGGCAACAGTTCATAGGCAGGGTGCTGCAGTTTGGGGTGGCGACAGTACCTTTAATCGGCTAATGCGTTATGCTCATCCTCAGGTGTTTTTTTTGCCATCTCTCCTTGCAATTTGACATGGAATTTTGATTTCCTGTTTAACAATCTCCAACCTTGATATCATCTGTAGGTTAAATTCATTGATTTTTCCCCCGGTGAGAAATATTTGGTAACCTACAGCAGCCATGAACCAAGTAATCCTCGTGATGCTAATGTGAGTTTTTTTTTTTTTCTATTTCTCTGCTCCTTGTGGTGTTGTCTGTTTACTTTTTTGTGGCGCTGGGATTAATGTGTTCTTGGTGTTTAGAGGGTTGTGATAAATATTTTTGATGTGAGAATTGGTAAAGTAATGAGAGACTTTAAGGGAAGTGCTGATGAATTTTCTATTGGAGGAGCTGGTGGTGTTGCAGGAGTCTCTTGGCCTGTTTTCAGGTGGTTTTTTTTCCCATGATATCTGCAATCCTGATAAAACTTCTCCCCTTTTCTTTTTAATGATTAATTCGTCCATTTTCATCATTGATCACGAGGTCTGATTTAATATTTAATTTTTTCCAGATGGGGTGGCGGGAAAGACGACAAATATTTTGCCAAAATTGGGAAGAACATGATCTCTGTGTATGAAACAGAGTCATTCAGCCTTGTAGACAAAAAGTCCTTGAAGGCTGAAAATGTGATGGACTTCATTTGGTCACCAACAGATCCTATTTTTGCTCTCTTTGTTCCTGAACTTGGTGGCGGGAATCAACCTGCCAGGGTGAGTAATTAGGTGTGAAATGGATGGGTCATTTTATTTTGCAAATAAAATAAAAAAAATCTACTTATGTTCTGTATGAATTCATAGGTGAGCCTCATTCAAATTCCCGGTAAAGAGGAGTTGCGGCAAAAGAACCTTTTCAGTGTCAGTGACTGTAAGATGTACTGGCAGAGTAACGGTGACTACCTTGCTGTAAAGGTTGATAGGTATACAAAGACCAAGAAAAGCACGTACACAGGATTTGAGCTTTTCCGTATAAAAGAGCGGGACATACCAATTGAGGTGTTGGAGCTAGACAATAAGAACGATAAGATAATTGCCTTCGCTTGGGAGCCTAAGGGCCATAGGTTTGCTGTCATTCATGGTGACAGCCCTAGGCCAGATGTAAGCTTTTACTCAATGAGGACTGCTCATAACACTGGCCGGGTTTCAAAGCTAACTACTCTTAAGGGCAAACAAGCAAATGCTCTTTTCTGGTCCCCATCTGGTCGTTACCTAATTCTTGCAGGACTTAAAGGTTTCAATGGTCAGTTGGAATTCTACAATGTTGATGAGCTTGAGACAATGGCAACAGCTGAGCATTTTATGGCAACAGATATTGAATGGGATCCCACTGGAAGGTAAATTTTGAGAAATTGCTTGATAGCATCAATCATGTGGCTATTTGGGTACCATGATGTTGTTGTTTTTAAGCAAATGAAATTGGACTAATCCATATTTGTAATGGTAGATAAGTTTCCTTCTTGACAGCCTGAATCAAGCTGATCCATTGTTACTAAACTTGTTCTATGGCTATGATATTTGTCCTTGTTTGCAGGTATGTTGCAACTTCGGTGACTTCAGTTCATCATGATATGGAAAATGGCTTCAACATCTGGTCTTTCAATGGAAAGCTACTTTATCGGACACTGAAGGATCATTTCTTCCAGGTAAGATCAATCGTGGAAATATTGGCCTTAATCAACTTTAATTGGTTGGAGGTATTGACACGTAAAATACCACCACTATCTTAGCGTCACCTTGATGGTGTCTTTATTCCAATAACTAGTATCAATGATATGTTAGGGCCACCTGATTGATTGAGAATGTGAAACATTATGTTACAATGCCCTTGCTAAAATGGATAATCTTCGTTTGTCTTTGAACTTTGGACCATTCTTTTGGCCACTGCTAATCTCTTGTTAGTAGCAACTTTGATTTGCATCATTCTTATTCGATTACTTGTTGATTTTCCACCACTTGTGACAGTTCTTGTGGCGCCCAAGGCCACTATCTCTCTTGAGTCCTGAAAAGGAGGAAGAGATTGCTAAGAACTTGAAGAAGTATAGCAAGAAGTACGAGGCAGAGGACCAGGATGTTTCTTTACAATTGAGTGAACAGGACCGTGAGAAGAGGAGGATGATGAAGGATGAATGGTACAAGTGGGTCAATGAGTGGAAGCTGTTGCATGAAGAGGAAAGATTGCAGAGGCAGGTTCTAAGGGATGGAGAAGCTAGTGATGAAGAGGAAGAGTACGAGGCAAAAGAAGTTGAAGTTGAAGAATTGCTAGATGTTTCTGAGGAAATTCTTTCTTTTGAATACGGACAGGAGTGATCAGTATTCATATATTCAAATCTCCGCCCCTATTCAGCCTGTTTTCTACTTCAAGCAACCTTGCAGATACTGAAAAAAAGCTTGGCTTCCAGGTCAACCTTTAAGTTCCGAGTTCCTTTAATCTTTCTGGTAGAGTTATTATCTGTATTTTTTTTTCTTGAATCCTGTTAGTCCTGATAAGGGTATCCCTAATTTTTAAAATGCTTCTCATTACGGAACTAGCCTGTTGGATATACTCAATTTTGTTAGTTATTAGTACTTCAGTTTCCCATTTCCATTCTGCTTCTATCTTATTTTGTTTATAAGACCATGCTTTTAGCATATCATCATTTTAATCATTTCACTTAGCATTGTCAGAAGTAACCTTTACATGAAAAAACCTGATGGTTTATCCTGCAAGCTCTAGGTCAGTACGTAGTTAATTTGTAATGTTCACTTCTTAATTAGGCTAACCTTCAAAGTTTACCATTTTGATTCAGAGTCAGTGCTGGATAATTTCTTATGGTTCCAAGAAAGTTCTTGATGTCTACCGAACTTCATTAGAGATATTCTTCTATCGCTGAAGCATACAGCAGAGACCTCCACACCGCAGGCTCAACATGTTAATGTGAAAAATCATCTTGGTCTTAATTTGAAAGAGTTACTGCCTACTGGTGTTTTTTTACACGCTGGAAAATAACTAATAATGATAACCCTAATCGTAACGAATTTGAACTCAGAACTCGAGTGAGAAGTCAGAACTCCTCAACTTAGAGACCTAGTTCTGCCAGGTTGAGTTGCCGGCTTCAATGTTGTCCCTGCCGTATATAAAGCCTCTTAAATCTAGAATCTTCTTCTCTTTTTCCATTTTAGAAACTTCCTTTATCAGCCACTCCAGTTTGAGCAAGGAATCTACCTCTTGTGGTCGACTTACAGCTGCCAGAAATCCTCGTCACGCTAGGACTGTTCTGCCGACTTTGCTGCTGCATCTGCTTTCGCTAGGATTTCCGCTTCTACTCTTGCTGTTGATTTCTGGTCTCCTTGGTTCTCATCATAATCCAACAGCAGTGCCAAAAACATTAGAGGAAAAAATATTTTGAGAAAGATAAACATGAAGATTTTAAAAAGTTTAATAAAGAAAGTAGCTATCACTGAGTGTTCACGTTTAGAGAGGTTGCTGATGGTATATTATTTGCATTAACCTTAACTTTGCAGGGACATGCGACGCCCACGAGGGTGGCCAAGGGGCTTCTCTATCTGCGTCAAGCAGGAAAGCTGGCCTCGGAGTTGTGGATCGCAATGCTTATTACGCTTGGCATTGAGGCCTGAGGTTCATAGGTTTTCTTTTGAGATTATTTCAGCACTAATTATGCAATTCAACCATAAACTTCCTGAAACTTCTTGGATTTGCAAGTCTAGGCTCCTCCACGAGTCGGTGAAAAAACACAGATATTAAGAAAAAAACTGAAAGTCATCATACATTTTATGTATATTATGAGAGGAAACATCTTGGATTCGCACGATGTTTCTCTTTGTTTTCAGTTTTTTTTTTTTTTTTTTTGTCACTCAATTTTTTTTTATTTAATCCTTTTGTATTAGATTAATTTGGAATATTTGGGTTTGTTATTTGTTTCGTTTGGCTTGGCATTGGCTATTAGCAGTGTCAAGAAACAAAACTGACTTTTGGTTGGTGCTTCATTTGAAAATATTAAATGAAATTGAATTGAATTAAAATAATTAAAGCTATAAGTACTGAATTTGAACACTAAACAACTATTAAGCCACTTTTCTTGCAAACATAAGGGATAGAATTGCACTTTCATGGAGAGATTCAACTCTCTTTTTTGTTCCCTCAATTTTTTTAAAAAAAAAATTGATCCTTTCACATTGAGTTTTTTTTGTTAGACTGACAGTTTTTATTTTGTTGTCTAGAAATGGAGATTTTGTGATGTCGAGGAAAAACTATGACACACATTTTATGCTTGATTTTGTAAAATAAATTTAATTTTATTGATCTAAAACAATTAAAGCTTAAGAGATTAAATTTGAAACAAAAAAAAATTCAATGATTGAAAAGGATGGGTAAGACAACTTGGTTGGCTCGTGTGGGGTGAAGCCACCTCGCTCTAGCAGAGCATGCAACTTCCTCCAATAGCGAAACATCATCATCATGATTGCATTGGAAGCGTCGCTACGAGCTCTTGTCCATGGTGTGGTGTGTGTCAATGGAAGAGCAACAGAAAGGCTCCAACAACCTTTTCTTTCTTTCATTTTCTTTTTTATCTCTCCTCTCCTCGATATTCATGCAAGCATGCCAAAATTGAAAGGTGTCTTAACATTTTATTTTTATGTTAAATTTAGTCTTCATTCTTTTTATTACTATTTTTGGTTTTGGGTTTTTTTAAAAAAAAAAAATTTCTCAATTTGATCCTTCAATGTAGGGTTGGTTAGGAATTAACTTCATTATTTTTTTTTGATTGGGTGATCTTGTTATCATGTCCTAGATCAAAGGTTTGAAAGGTTAAGTTGGGCTGATCCAATTTTTTTTTACATTTTTTTATACTAATTTTATTTTTCTATTTCATTTTTCGACAGTGAATTTATTGAAAGTTGAGTTTCATGATTTTTTTATGAGGTGAACTCATTCTCAAGACTCAGGTCACGGGTTTGAAAGGTTAACCTGGGTTGACAACAGTCTTTTTTTAGGTCCTTCTTTAGACTAATTTTATTTTTCAAAATCATACTTTCATAGTGGTTTTGTTTGAAGTTGGGCTTGTGATTTTCTATGCTTTTCTTTATAAAGGGTTATCCCGGTCTGATATCCTAGGTTGCGGGTTTGGTGAGTTAGTCTAGGATAACTCGAGTCTTTTTTTGAATTGAATATTTTTTAGTTTTGTCTTTGAAGATTAGGTTGGGTTGTAAATTAAGTTTCATGATTTTCCTGATTTTCTTCTATTAGGTTATCTTGTTTGTATAATTTAGATAATGAAGTTTTATGGACCTACCTGGTTTTGCTAGTTTTTCTTTTTTTCTAGGACTTTTTTTTATTGAATTTTTTTTATTTCATCATTTCACATTAGATTTGTTGTGAATTAGACATCATTTTTTTTTCTGATTTACTTTCTATGATATTATCCTTGTCTTACGAGCCGAGATTTTGGTTCGATATGCTAACTGTGGTTGATTTGAGTTGCTTTTTTGTACTTTTTTTTATATTTTTTTTTTAATTTTATCCTTCAACTTTAGGTTGGCTAAGAATTGAACTTCGTAATTTTTTTTTTGCGGGGCTTTTTTTTTGTGCGGGTCAATGATCACTTTTTTTTTTAATTTAATCCATTTACTATTGTTACATTTTATCATACATTTAAATAAATCACTTTATTAGACTAGTCGATGGATCGAGTCATGAAAAAACACATTAGCGGTGCCTAAACATTCTCTTTTAATGTTAGATAAAAACTTTGGTCGTCCCGACCTATAACATCTCATTCAACCAATATTCTAGCAGTTCCTGTATGATCATTATGCCTCCATACATGTTTCTCAGAGTGCACACACTTTGGTTGAGAAGAAATCAATACAAGCTCTGTGCATGCAATGTAAGAATGAACCCTCCATGCACCCTCTCACAGCTCACTAGTTTTGACGGTGAACAGACATGTTTGCTGCTGTCGGTGAGGTCGGTCAAGAGAGAGAGGTACTGCTGATGAGTGTTGACGAAGGGAATGGATCAGTTGTCACGTGGCAAAATCATTCAAGTATTCTCTTCTACATCTATCAGGCCCTAATTTATTTCCACGTGATATGTCTCCCTCTCACAGCCCATTTTCCTTGATGCTATGGAGCTTTAAGA
>Ga0307515_10014363_pt1 | contig 14694 bp, 11 predicted proteins | sample 17_EM_MG_FD_194513 | JGI IMG/M metagenome (GOLD analysis project Ga0307515, IMG submission 194513) | Populus trichocarpa ectomycorrhiza microbial communities from riparian zone in the Pacific Northwest, United States - 17_EM | ecosystem: Host-associated > Plants > Roots > Unclassified | place... | reverse complement strand
TTTTTTTGAAAGTGAAAATTAATTTAAAAGTTTTGAGATTTTTTTTTTTTGAATTTTTAAGTTTTTTTAAGAAATGTTTTGGAGAAAATCAAGTATTTTAATATCGGATATGTATCTTACTGTGTAAAAATACAACCCAATATTATGAAAAAATGGTAGAAAAACACATTAGAAAATTAGAAACATTTTGAAAGGACTTTTGAAATTATTTGGAATTTTTTTATTTCTTTTTTTATAATATATAATAATATAATATATTGTATTATATTATATTATAAAATATATGGGCTAGGCCGCCATCGGGTTAATAATTCTAGGCTCCTCACATTTGTTTTCTTTTTTTTTAGAATGGGTCCAGCCCAAAATGGAAATTAATTAAGCAATCATTGCATGCAAATTTTGCATGCAGTGGTTGGCGAGGGGAGGGGGCAAAAGAAAAAAAAACAACAATGGGGAAGGCTTACCTTGCCGAAAACGTGGCAGGCAACGTTCATGGTGTTGCAAGGAAGAGCGATGAGTGGTTATTGGTGGAAGCATCGGCTGAGGCGCGGCGTATGAAGTGGCCAAAGTGGTGGCTGAGAAGGGGGGAAAGAAAAAAAAACTGGGCAGAGATGATTTTTTCTCAACTTTGGCTTCTCATTTTTCCTCCTTCAGGTTATGAAATCCATCTCTATTTATAGGGGGTGGAAGAGGGACATTTGTCTCATATGGTGCCAAATCTTGGCCTTTGATTCGACTTGGAAGGATCCTAACCGTCAGTTCAAATTGGCTATCATGAGCTGTTAGTTTTGTTGCAAAAGATGGGCTGGTCAGGTTGGTCACTTTAGGGCGCTACCAATGCTTTTGTGGTGTCAATTGACCAGAACTGATCATATTGGGGTGTAGTTAGATGTCAGGTGATCATTTGCGTGTATGTTTTGTCCAATTTGGTGGAGAGATGAAGCATAAAATGCCTTGGAAAGGTGGCCACTTGAACAGCCCTTTCGACTAAAGTCTGAGAAGAAGATGAACAGTCACCTAGAAACGACGCCGTTTTGGAAAATTGCATTTTAGTCCTTTGATTTGTGATTTATTGGCTTCAAACTTTCAATTTTATGCAATTTTACCCCTGATGAACTTCAATTTAAGCCCCAAATTTTAGTGTCCTTTTTATTTTAGTCCTTGGTCTCGGATTTCTTTAATATAACCCTTAATTGATTATTAAACTTTCAAATTTCTTCAATTTCACCCCTAATTTCAGTTGATTGGGTCCTAGAGTTCGACACCTTTTGCAATATGATCATTGGCTGTGAATTTCTTTAATTTAACCCTTAATTGACCCCAAAACTTTGATTTTCTTACAATTTTACCCATGATTTCAATTAATTAACTTGGTAAAAATTAAATTTGGTCTCCTAAAATTTCAATTTTCTTAATTAAGCCCAAATTGAACTCTCAAACTTAATGTCTCCCCAATTAAGCCCCTAATAAAATTAATTTGACCCATTTAAAGTATAATTAAGTCCTTCCACCTAATTAAATCCTTCAATTAGACTCAAATTAATTCTTAAACATAATTAAACTTCAATTTGGCATGTGATTAAATCAAATTGGCATATTAAAAATCTAATTATGTCTATAGGCTTAATTTTTATGCAGATTCGTCCAATAATGACTTAATTTGACCTTAAATCTACATTGTCTCTCTAGTTTTGGGTAAAATGGGGTATAATTAGGTTCTTGATTTCGTCCAAAATTGCAGCTTGATTTTTCTATATATTTGGAATCCTTTTTAGCATGCTTTTGCTAAAATGTCAGTCTTCTTGTTATTTTTTTATTTTTTACTTTTATTTTGAAAGGAAGAAAAATGTGAATTTAGGGAATAACATAGAAATGGGTTATGACATATAGATTTTAAAAACACACCTCTTCAGATCAATATGTCTGTAGAATTAAAAAAGATAACCCTTCAGATAAATTAATTGAATAACTTGGCAAAAGATGTCATGCATAATTAATTAATTAATTAATTCTAAAAATAAAAAAATATTTATTTTACATAATATCAAATGTCAAGTGCCCAAATGTCAAGTGTTGTGTGTGTGTGTGTGTGTGTGTGTGTGTATTTGGCTTTCACTCCAACATCCAAATCTATTGATTTAATGTCCCTCACATTATAAGGTACAACAAAATCACTTAACTTTCCAATGTGATATAAATTAAAATAATGAGAGTGAAAATTAAAATAAAAAATAAATTAGAGGGCAACCTAAATTTTTTTATTGTAAGGCTAAATTGAAAAGAAAAATAACTTTAACAAAAAAAAATAAGGATCAAATTGAAAAAATAATACACCATAAACTTGAATTGAATGATTAAATTGAAAACCAATAAAACTTTTACAAAATAATCAAGGAAAAAAAATTGGAAACAAAATGAATAAGGACTGAGTTAGAAAAAATAAAACATGACAAATTGAAATTGAAGGACTAAATCGGATACAAATAAAATTTGTATTAAATGGTCAAGAAATAAAATTAAGAAATCAAAAGAATAAAGATTAAAATCAAAATATAAAAAATAAAAAGGGCTAAGTTCTATTTTTTAAGGAAGAAGAGAGAAAAAAAAGAAGAAAAAAAGCTTGTTAGTGACAAACAATCATACCTCTACCAACACACATCACTTCAGGAGAAAGAGAACATGGTAACCCTTCCAATGACACAACAGAAGCACAGGTTTGGCCACCGTTAGACGCCGCAGGAACCTCTCACACGCTAAAACTTTTTCCTTTTCAAAATTAATTGATTAACTTGAAAAAGACCAAACTATCCTTGATGGATATAGAATCAACAAAAAAAACCATACTAAAAGACCAAAAGACCCCTGCACTCATGTTTTATTTTTTTAGGTTTTGAAGGCAAATTTTTCTTTTCAATGTATTTTAAAAGTTGAAATAATTTAAATACCCTTACTTTAATACTCCTACCCATAGCCTATTTTTTCAAAAAAAGTTTTTTTTTTTTGGGTTATAATAGTCACTATACTGTAGCATAAAATAAAGATGTATCCAGTGTTTGCTACATGGTTTCTTCCATAACTTTTTAGAGTTTTTGTTAATAATTCAACACCCAGCAGGCTATACAGAAGACGCTTTTGGCCTGTTTATCATACACATTTCTCAAAATTTTCTTTTAACGTTTATGAAGGATCATCGAAACATCTATTGTACAAGATAACAAAACCCTCATAGCCCTGTGGTTGTTCATATGATGGCCACTGGAGACTTACATAGTCGTTAACTTCAGGGCCCGTGGGATTAGTCGAGGTGCGCGCAAACTGGCCCGGACACCCACGTTAAACTAAAAAAAAAAATTCACTGATCATTTAAAAATTTAGAAGCAACAGTATTGTACGCCATGTCAACTTCCTCCTCTGTCATTTCAATTGTTTCATCGCTGTCATACTCTGCTGCATCACCAGTGACGGTGTTTGTCCTTTTACTACTCCCACTTTCATCACTTTTCAACCTTTGTTTCTTACTCTTTGAACCATCTAAACTGCTAAGTTCTGCTTCATAGATTTCTTTACATGCCTTCGCCTTCCTGCAAAGATCTTCCTTTGAAAGAGAAGATGAAGCATTTCCACCATCTACAAGCTTTACCATCTCCTCAACTGCGTGAGGGACAACATTCCACTGATCTGTTATTTTCCGGACATCCTAAGCAGACAATAGTGACAAATTTTAGAGCGGTATTCATAAATGTTAGCCAAACTAGAACTGGTAACACTAAACAAGTTTCACTCAGAACTAGTACAAGGATTGAACTGATGATGAATTTCTGAAGGGAAATCCACTATCAGTTCTGGAGAGAACAGTTGTATTGAAGTAAGAGTGATGAAATCACGATCCTGGTGTGCAAAGCAGAACAAATGGCCTGACCCCTTCCCTTGGGTCTAGAATGGAAGTTCAATATAACCAAAAATCTACAAAGGGTAACAGTGCTAGCAATGCAATGCCAGCATTCAACATAACTGAAAAAATATTAAGAATTCTAAAACATTTCTATGTAAATCATCCAAAAAAGTATAGAAAGGGTAAATGATCTGCAAAAGCAAGGTGGTTTAAGCAAACTGTCTACGGAAAAAATTACAACTATTTAGAGGACCGCATTTAAAAATCACAATGAACTGAAAAGCCAAGTGCATTTTTCTATGAGCAAAAGCAAAAACATCAGCATTACTAATTAATCAATTTATAGGATTTGCCTTAAAATATCTCCACTCACCACGAAAGCAGCTAGTATTTTCAATGGAAGGAGATGTGAATTAAATCAGAATAAAATTTCCTGTGGATTTGAAGAGTGTCATTGTCTATGAGAAGATTATACCTGATTTTGTTCAAGGAAATCTATGGCATCTTGTAAGCAAATTAAGATGCCTTCTGCAGCTATTTGTTTAATCTCGCTTGGCTCTGGCTGTTGAAAAGGAAAACTAAAATCAGGTTCCTAGAATATATTCTGCACAACTTGCACACAAATAAGCTAGAAACGCAGCAGGGTTAGGCATGTTTTGACCAGCTTAAAATAATGATGAGCAAAACACAAAGCTACCTTCATATTCATATGTGACACGTCTGCTCTAAACAGATTTCATTTTTTCCCACATTCAAGAAAACTACTGGTGAACCAAGAAAAGCTTTTGCCAGATCAAGTTGTTAGATGTCACTTACCTTTTCCTCTTGACTCTCCAGCCATGAGATGGTTCTATTCAAATCGTCAATAACCCACTCCTTCACTTTAGAAGGAGAGAAGCACTCTTTAGAGGGATTAGATGCTCTAACCTGAGAAACATGTGTCACAACAAACAACTAAATATTGGTGGCAGATGTAAGAATTGTTGAAAAAGAATTAAACTGTCACGTATATACAAAATTTCTCTATCATACTGGAATGGTTGTAATGCGAGGAAGGCTTGTTGCAATTCCCTCATCAGAACACTAGTATACTACACTAACCTTGTAGGATGTAGAGGCAGTTGGCTTCGAATGCAACCCGCTTTTGACCTGTTTGTCAGATTTTCTAGGTGGGGATGCCTTTTGATCTGAATTGCAAGCAATCTTTGTGTTCAGACTAAATGACGGGAAAGGGGGGTGACTCCCAAAACATAATGTGGAGAAAATATCAACTACACAGAGAGTGTTTGTTAAAGCTGAAGCAAACCACAGAAATAAAACGTTGTTTGCTGTGTGTGGGACCTACTATAATTTACGTTTCAAACGCAGGTTACCCGAAAGCAGCATCAATCTGCTTAGTATTATCCTTTGTCAGAATCATGACAAGAATGCATAAACAAGTTATTTGTTCAATATGCTAAAAGCATTCAAGATGTGTGATACTGAGAAATAAGACTTAGAAGAAAGTTTATCCCTTGACAAAAATATTTGGAAAAGGGATAGAGATTACATTACCACCGCCTCTTTCGTGAGAAATATTGGATTTCCGCCAAGGTTTCCCAGCATGCATAAGATAACTATCAATTTCAACTAGCTTCTTTTGGCTGTAACACTCTAGTATCCATTCCTGTGGCAAACATACGACAAACAAAGCATCGCATCAAATTATTGCTAAGAACGAATAAACAAAGTATGAAATGGAATATAAAAAAGAAAAGGCTGCTGATTCAGACACCGCAAACGCATATACTAGATGCAGCAACAACCTTCTTAACAATGGTTCCACAATCCGCCTCAACTTGTCGAAACTTTGGAGTATTTGAATAAGCACAAACCAAGAGAGTGCAATCTGAGGTCCAGTCTGGTCGATACTCCGCTCCCATTTCTAAAGCCCGGGACCGCAATGTAGCACGCTCAGGATTAACAAAGCCGGACAATACAAACACCACACCGTCCTGCCAAATCAAAGCATACATCATAATCATTATTAATAAAAAGACGTCATATGAAACACAAAAGTCACATCATTAAACCCATCAATGGAGCCATAAGCAATACCAGAAGTTTAGATTGTTCGTCTTCGGCAGAAGTTGCTGCTGCCTTCTTCCCATGAGATTTATTCTCATTGTCTTTGGAACTCATCCATGAAGGAAGATTTCGCTTTTTACTACTACCCCCTCCACCACTTCTCTTTGAATCCGACATGATTCAAATTAATATAATAACGATCTCTCCCGTCTCCTTCCACTGCACAAAAATCTTCAATTTCTCAGAAGCATGTATATATGTTTTTTGCTATCAAAATCAGAATCTAACTGGCATTGTAAACATGTACTTTCATGCTCAATTTGGACAAAAATAAGCACAACCAAATCACAAACTCCAGTAATTAAAGCTCCTTGGCAACTGATGGACAGATAAAGAAAACAAAACTAGTGATTTTGGAGAGTTAAAGACAAAAAAAGGAATAATCAAACTTACAGGGCAAGAGAGGAAACTACCTTTTCTTCCTCCTACTCTTTCCTGTGTCAGTCAGGCCCCGTACAGAATTTGGGGGTTTTAACTTTTAGGTGGCTTTTATTTTTTTTCTCCCGACAAGTTTGGGATCTCTCATCGAAAAACAATCTTTTTAAGAGAAATATCAAGTAGCAGGAATGTGAACAGCGAAGTGGACGTGCCGGAGTGGTTATCGGGCATGACTAGAAATCATGTGGGCTTTGCCCGCGCAGGTTCGAATCCTGCCGTCCACGCTGTATTTATTTTTTAATTTAACTTTGAAAAAATGGTCTCAAACAAAGGGGCTACACGCTACAGTCTCCAGTGGCGTAAAGTACACACGCAATCCATCCCGCTCGCTCTGTCTTTTCGAATCCAACGACTAAAACTAGCCCACCCACATTCCACTTCTTTTCTTCTACTCTGCCATTTTTTTTAAAAAAACGATGAACTTGGAGGATCCTCTGCAGAGATACAGCGGATTGTCTCTCTTACACAGATCATTAGGTTCTCTTTCGAAGCCTCCTTGTGACCCCGATCCTCATCACGATGATGATCTTCTCTCCGCCCACAATTTCCTCAAATCCCTGGTACTTCCCCCACTCTTTCCTTTTGTTTTAGGGATTATTCTTCACTTCCTCTGAATATTCACTTCAATTTTTCATTTTCTTATACAGAATTTCCTCTATTTTTATAATTTGTTCTTCTTTGTCTACTCGTCTAAGTTTGAAGTGAAAGCGCCTGGCTAACATTTTTCTTCAATTTTAGCCTAACGAGATGCGGCGTTTTTCCTTACTATCAGCTTTTGTTTTTCAGAAAGGATTTCTAGGCTCAGATTATAGGGTTTTATTTGTGGAATTTGAGTGTGTTTACTGCTGATTTCCTTTTATTTTTGCCTGAGAAATTGTAGCATTTGTTCCCATCTGTTGTAATTTTGTGAACTTTGTGCTCAGTTTAGGCTTCTAAGAAATTTTAAGTTTTTATTTTCTTTATTTAATGTTTGTTTATTATAAGCTTGGATTTTCGAATTCACTAACTTATTGATAATGTGTTTAATTTACAGCCTGTCAAAAATTCTGATAAACTTGTAGAGCAGGCGAAAAGTATTTTAGATGCTACTTCAGGACTTGTCAATGCGGACTTGCCAAATGATGCAATGCCTGAAGATAAAATTGAAGTTGTTGTTCAAAAGGCCGCGGAAAGTCCCCGGGCACGAAGACCGGGTTTAGGGCGTAAGCGTGCTCGGTTTTCTTTGATTCATAATTCAAGGTAAAGCCAGTTTACATCTCTAAGAAAATAGAGTGAAAGAAGTAAAAGGAGGTTATAGTTTTATAAAGAATAATATAAATAATACATTGAATCTCAAAGCCTGTCCTTTTGACACAGTACTTCCATTTTATTTTCTAATTATAATTAAAATTAATTAATAACAAGTGTGCTTCTACAAATTTCAAGCCCAAAACTTAAACTTGAGAGAGTGTATTAGAGAATAATAATATAAATTGTATTTCGGGGTCTCACTTAAAAACTTTTAGATTAGAATGGTTCTTTGACATAGTTGGTGTTTAATTTACATTGAAGGTGGTTTTATTGAGTACTAAATATAATTATTATAATTATCATGTCTTGATTTGCAGTCAACCTAGTGTGATTTTGGAACCAACTTTGGATATGGATAACCTGAAAGATCCAGAGCAATTCTTCTTGGCTTTTGAAAGACTTGAAGGTCACTTGCACATTGATTGTTGTTGTTGTTGTTGTTGTTAAGTTTTTTGTATTGAAAGAGTAGCTTATTATGTGATGATTGCTGTTCAGATGCTAAAAAAGAAATGGCAAAACAGACAGGTCGTGTTTCAATTGGTTCCAATCAATCCAGTATGGCAATGGCTCCACGGCCTCGTCGACCTGGAATGCCTGGGTAAGTTTAATGTTTATTTCTTGGTTATATAAATGGCATTATATTAGCTAGCCATTTCTGCGTGTGTTTCATCCCTTTTGTTTTTAGCTTGGCCATATCACACAGCATTTTTCTACATTTCAGGAGATCTAGGACAGTTAAATATCAACATCTCTATCCAACCATGTCCTTCCAGGAAACTTCTATAGAAGACATTCTTAGTCCATCTAATCCTGGCTCACAACAAGAAACAGTCAGTCAAGCTGTTGCATTACAACTAATGGAATCGACAAATGTTGCCTTAGAAGAATCAGAACTAGCTGGTGAGTGGCTTCTTGTTCAGGAACAAGGTTGATCAACTCTAAATTGATTTTCTCTCTTTGAAGCTATGATGTACAATAGAAAATCCTGCATTCTTTTTCCTGGATAAAATGCCTGGTGACATTTGTAATTATTTCCATTTAGCGTCAATGGCCAAGGCTGAGAAAAGGGTAGATAAACTTCTAGATGAGTTGCTTGCCTGTGATTGTGAAGAGCTGGATGGGGATGGGGCAGTCACTTTGTTACAGGACCGCTTGCAGGTCAAGTCACTTGACATAGAGAAGTTGAACCTCCCTGAACTGCTTTATGTACAAAGGACCAATTTGAACGCATTGGGAGGGAATTTGCCAAAGCCTAGGAATGTGTTGTCACATATACATAATTTACCGAGAAGGACTTTAACTCCTATGAAGCAGCAAATTGCAGGAAATTCTACTTCCAGTTTTGGCTCGCCTGCTCCACCAAAAAGTCAACTGGCCTCGCTAGCATTATTGAGGAAACACATACTACAGTCAAATCCACCAACAAATCCAGTGCTGAAGTCTCTAATAATTGAAGAAGATGACACAACAGCTGGTAATAGTAGTCCAACTGAGGTGGCTGTTAAAGCTCTGAATGACAATTTGACAAGTCTTGGTTCAGGTAGTGATGTTCGTCCTAGTAAATCTAGTGCTGAGGTGGAGAATAGCAATGTTGGTGTGGATAATGGAATCACGTATGAATATTTAAGTCAGCTTGGTGGTGATGCGGATGTTCAAACAAATGGGCCAAATGAACTGGAGGACATGGTGAGTTTCCTCTTCACTAGCTTATGCATTGGCATTTGCATTTTCTGAAACTCCTGATCAGGATCTTACCTCGCGAGGCTCTGCAATGCAGGTAGAAGATATTCAGCAGAAAGCTGTAGATAAATCTCTGAACGGCAATTTGAGTAGTCTTGGTTCTGGTAGTATTGTTTGTCCTAGCAAAACCAGCGCTGAGGTGGAGAATAGCAACATTGGTGTGGATGATGGTGTCATAGATGAGAATTCAAGTCTGCGTGGTGGTGATGTGGATATTCAAACAAACAGGCGAAATGAACTGGAGGATATGGTGAGTTTCCTCTTCACTGGCTTATGCTTTGCCATTTGCTTTGTCTTGAAACTCTTGATCAGGATCTTACCTCATGAAGTTCTGCATCTGCACAGCCTGAAGACACAGCCATGGAGTATTTGAACCCACGGGATCAGTTTGGTATGGCAATCTCTCTCTGTTTTCTACAAGAAACACACTGGTCAGATGCAACTTGCAAAATGATAATTGTCTAAAGTGTAAGTTGGTGTTAGTTTATGGCTGAGGCCATAAGATTATTACCTGTTATGGGGCCTTTACAGTGGGCGTTGAAGGGGATTTGGAGATAGCCTTTCCTTCAGCATTTTGCATGAAGCTTCTGTTCTCAAAAGTAAACCTGCACCTTAGTGGTTACAGAAAAGCAAAAACATTTAGACGTTGAAACACACTCCACACAAATTAGTGATTTTTATAACTCCATCCTTGGTATACCCCATAAAAAAGGCACTATAATACAATTTGAGGGCATATTTCGCAATTGTATTCTTCCACAAGGCCCCCAAGCAACTCCTTTAAGGTTATATTAGGTCTTATTCTCAGTCGCTAGTTTATTCAATGGCAATCATGCGTGAATTCTTTACCATACCTGATACTCCCACCTTTGCCTTTTCTTTTTCTTTTTTTGCTTTTCTTTTGTGTGTGTGGGTTTCATATACTTGAAGTGAGTGAAGACTAAATTCACCATAGCTTTGAACAATCAAAGAGTTCATTATGTTCTAGACTATGGACGTGCAAAGCCATTTTAATTAATGCAAGGCAGATGATTTGCATGTCTGGGTACCAGGAACAGAGGGAAGTTTAGATGATGAATGTATTTTGTACTGTGAAGAAAAATGAGAAGTTTGCCGAAGGAATCATGTTGACTTCAGTTCTCAATTGATTACATAACTATAACTTAAGGAGTTTAAAATTGTAGATATTTATTAAGATTCTGCATGCATTAGGAGTCTCTGATTTCTCTCTCCTTTTCATTTACATGATTGATTGTTGTGACATTACTATGTCCATTCCTTTTTTCTATTTCTGTGGCAGAACAATTAAGTGCTGCATTTGTTGAAGACCATGCAATGGATAGTTGTCCCGAAACCCAAGACAGGGACCCAGAACAAACCAAAGCCAACACCCCGAAACATAATAATGAGGTTTATATTTCTTTTTGTTCATTCTTTCATTGAATTTGCTGCTTTTGCTCACTTGTTATGATTTTGGTGAGTACCAGTGGTATTTTAATGATCAGGGAAGGGATCATGTTCTTCTGTTGGAAGTTTGTCTTGAAATTTGTTTTTATATCCTGTGGAACAGAGGGTGGAGAAACCTCCTGTGGTATCAACAAATAAACAAACCAAAGAAAAATCATGTACAGCCAAAGGACGCAAGTATAGATCACTCTCTAGGAGGCAAAGCCTTGCAGGTGCTCACTGTTGTGTCAAACTTTCCATCATCTGGCTCTTTTTTTCTCTCCTTTTCCTCTCTCAAAGTTATTGTGTTGACAACTTGATATATGTTGTTTCCATAGCTTCTGGTACATCATGGGAAACAGGAGTGAGGCGAAGCACCAGGATTAGATCAAGACCTTTGGAGTATTGGAAAGGGGAAAGATTTTTATATGGTCGCATTCATGGGAGTAAGTCTCATCATACCTTGTCCTGTGCATTTCAATATACAAGGAATCTGTTTTGTCATGATACCGTGTTGCATTTAGTCGGACTGTATTGAAATCTTTAATTGCTAATATGTTTAACAAATTGGTTCTCAAGTTTTTCCTATGTTTCTTTGATGGAATGCTTTTTGTGTTGCCTCTCCATTTTTATGACTCTCTAATGTTCGAAGAAACATCACTTGTCTTTGATATTTAAATTCAAGGGAAGCACTTCAGCCAAGCTCACTATCCAAAAATAAATTGATAATTCAATAATTTTATTTAATTTTACATTCTGCTGAGTGAGACATTTTTTTCAAAGGGATAATAAACATATTGTTTATAATTATGCATTTTTCTTTTAGCATGGCAGAATAACTGATTTATGGAGTTGTAATTATCTTTAAAGACTCTTTGCTTTTTGAAATAGAAAGTTGCAGCTACAAGGGGTGTTAAATAAAAAATGGACAGCAAAACTTTCATTTGATTTCTTCAGAATCCTTTTCATACAAAGCCATGGTGTCACTTCATTTTATGATTAAAATCATGATTTGTTGATCAATTAAGTTATATGTGTATTGCAGGTTTGGCTACTGTAATTGGGATAAAGTACGAGTCACCCCAAAATGATAAAGGAAAACCTGCTCTCAAGGTGAAGTCTTTTGTCTCTGATGAATACAAGAATTTGGTTGAACTAGCTGCTCTGCATTGAGATAGTTTAATCTGGTATTACGGACTGTAAGGTAACTTTTTTTTAGGGAAAATCCTAGTCAAGGCCATGTTTCTATGCAATTTTGTCTGTGCAGTTATTGTGTAATTTGTCTTTCGCTTTGAACTAGCTGCTTTCTGGGGGAGTGGGGATTCCCGGCTTTTTTGGATGTTCATGATGTGGGTGTTGAAGGATATCACACACCCACATTCGCTAGTTAAAGTTGCACTGCATTACGCATGGACTATTATGGTATAGTCCCACATGTATCAGTGTAGTTTTGCGATTGTTTTGGTTTTGAAAATATTTTTCACTCATAAATATATAAAAATAATATTTTTTTATTTTTAAAAAATTATTTTTGATATTAATGCATCAAAATAATTTTAAAATACTAAAAAAATATTAATTTAAAACAAAGAAAAAATTAAGTATAGGCAAAATCACTTTTAAAAATATTTTTAAAAAATATTTTTGAAATAAAAAAGGCAGATTTTATATAAACAGCCTTTGCGGGAGGTGTGATGGGCCTTAGGCCTCCTCATGCACCACATTCATGATAGGTGTGAGATAGGTGTGAGTGAGACGGGTGCTTCTCATTTTTTACCATGTTTGCATGAACCAGTGGCCTGCATGCTAGAGTCGATACCATTTGTATTAGATAGTTCAAGGAGACATTGATAGCTGGATCAGTACAGCCCAAGAAGCCGATAGTATAATTACTGAATAAATAAATCAAGGCTTTCCCCTCTAATGTTGGAAGGTGAAACGATTTCCTTTAGGTCTAACGTCCCACAAAATTGTAGCAGTCCCTTCTTTTTCTTGACACGGATGACAAGTTTTGTATTATTATGTACTGCCTTCGCTTCTGGAGTCATCAATATTTCTTGACTTTGATTTTGATTTTGATTTTGATTTGTATGACTTGGTTTTCTTCTTCCGCTTTAATTGTAGCTGTGACTCGACCTTGATCACGTCAAGATTCAAGGGTCCACGATAGAAATCTTATACAACGTTAAGAATATATATATAAGCTTCCATTGATTTGAAATGTTCAAGAGTTACTGTATTTGCACTTCTTTGCTTCTTCATTCTGAAGAGATCTTGACATTACTTGTCAAGAAAATTGTTAAAATTAATTTCTGCGTGGAATCTCTCTCATTGAACCCTAGTTCAAGAAACTAAACGACTTGGAGGGTGTTCACGAGCGTAAACAATATGTTTTTCACTTGGAAATGTATTAAAATAATAATTTTTAAATTATTTTTTATATTAAAACAATTAAAATATATAAAAATAAATTAATTTTAAATAAAAATAAAAATATTTAAAAAACACGATTTTAATTGCATTTCTAAACACTATCTCGACAGTGATTAATTAACTAGAATTCTAAAATTTGAAAGCTGCGGTTTTCTTGCCACTTATAATTTTGACGATACCCGAGTAGTCCCTGCCATGACCACTGACCAGGGTTGCAATCAAGATTTTTGGCGGTTCCACAAGTTTCCACATTGGCAACTTGCATTCATTATTTTGAAGCATTACTGAGATAAACAAAAAGAGAAAAGAAGAAGAAGAAGAAGAAGGAGGAGGAGGAGACACTGTTGTTATCGCGAGAAGTCATGTTGGTTGAATATACGGTGGATTAATTATTCATCTCATGCTCTGTTATCTCATCACTGATTTCTTGAGTAGCAAGTTCCTTCCTCAAAATTGTTTTTTTAAAAAAAAACAATTAAAGGTTCAATCAACGAAGGAATGTTCCACCACAACATTCTGACCATCTTGGAGTAGGGTAAAATTATATGAATTATAATCTTGACAGGTGTTAACTGGTCATATTCTAGATTTGTTCACTAGAAATTATCAGTTCAAGTCCATAAATTTTAGGGTCACTTGAGACTTACATGGTCGTTAACTTTAGGGCCCGTGGAATTAGTCGAGTGCGTGCAAGTTAACCCGGACACTCACGTTAATAAAAAAAAATACATGACTTATTCAACTATGGAGGAATATTTTTATTATTGATCTCTTGTTAATGAAAGTGATTTTATTGATGCTTTTTTTTCTTGTAAAATGTATAATTTGCTTTGTCATTGAAATAAGAATTTAATTATTAGTAGTTTCTTTGTATTTAATTTATTAATTTAACCATTATAAATAATTACTTGGTTCAGTCACATGAGATGTCAAACAATTCGAGAGATGTTTAATGAGATATCAAACAATTTATTAATTTAACCATTATATCTCTTTTTGTATTATACAATATGTTTAATGAGTAAAAAAAAAGAAGTAAAGCATGGAAAATTAATTAGAATAGCTATTTTAGACCGTGTTCAATTGTTATAGTGATTATATTTTAAAATATTTTTTATTTAAAGATACATCTAAATAATATCTTTTTGTTTTTAAAATTTATTATTGGTATTAGTATAACAAACCAATCTAAAAGTATATTAAAAAAAATAAAAATCATGAAAATACGTGGCAAACCGCTTTCTCAGGCATGCTCTTGGACTTGGAAAAAAATCAAAATAGAGGACCAGTTGTTGATTTGATTATGTTTGGGCCGGTGATTACTTCCG
>Ga0307515_10014361_pt1 | contig 14695 bp, 17 predicted proteins | sample 17_EM_MG_FD_194513 | JGI IMG/M metagenome (GOLD analysis project Ga0307515, IMG submission 194513) | Populus trichocarpa ectomycorrhiza microbial communities from riparian zone in the Pacific Northwest, United States - 17_EM | ecosystem: Host-associated > Plants > Roots > Unclassified | place... | reverse complement strand
CTTGTTTTGAGTATAAAGGCTGCCAATGAAACCAATAAAGAGAATGATGTACCAAAGTTAATATTTTGCACATAACAGTAACATATATGACTGCGACCATAAATAGACAAACCCGAAAAGGAGAACCGGAGACTGGAACCGATGGGTCTGGCCACACCCGGCAAAACCCGCGGGTTGACGGGTATGGGTACGGAGTTGGCCTGCCAAGAAGCTCCGGGTCGGGTTTTTGGACGGGTCTGGAACCGAACCAAACCGGTTTTCGGGTCCAAACCCGGACCGCTGGCGGGTTACCCGGGCCCGTTGCTAACACTAGGTTTGCTCGATCACGGCCTCGCAGTGTACCCCTGAGTTCAATCGATCGTCATTTTCAGGCACACCTCGAATTGCTCTCAAGCACCACCTGCAGCCACTCCAGATATATCGTGTGTAGATGGGTAACTATATAGATACATAGATACATTGATACATAGATAAATAGATGAGAATACAATCTGAGTACATGAATTTTAACAATTGTTGCATGATAAGTAGTAGCTATGATTTCCAGGTGCGCCTGCAGCATTCCAGGCACACCTGCAGCATCCCAGGCACACCTGCAGCATTCCAGGCGCACCTGCAGCATTCCAGGCGCACCTGCAGCATCCCAGGCACACCTGTAGCATTCCAAAAGAAGATGTTTTTCCCAGACTGCTTTACCATGATGTGAGGAGCTCCCAGACTTGTCGCCAGCGCTCCAAGACTTGTTGCAGGCACTCCCAGGCACTTCCAGGTGCACCTAAAGTTCTCTATGGCACTCCGAGGAGTTCCCAAACATATCACAATCACTCCCATGGTACTCCTGTACTAGTCAACATATATCTCAGTTACTCCGTCGGCCGGCCAAAATGCCCTCCTATGGTCTGATACTCTTCTGACATTGACACATCTAAGTTTACACTGCACATCCTCTCAGACACTTCTGGAGGCTTCCAGAGACTAAAATACATTTTGCTGATGTGTAAGGTACTAACTTAACATAAAGTGACAACCATGAATCAGGCCATGCGCGTAGGAGGGGCTTGTGAGGGTGCAAAACAATCGCCGTGATGAGCAGGAAGCAGATGCAGTATGCTTTTCGTGATCCCAGGGATGTTGAAATTGAGAGAGTGATTAAACACTTTGCAAACGTGTGAAGGAGGATGAGAGAAATCCTACGAGAGTGGTAGGACCCCTTGTTGGAAAAAGTACATTGAGGTGCGGCTTTTTCCGACGACAGCCGGCTTGTAATGGCATAAGTTGCTAAAAGACCGTCGAGACGCTTCTTAACTTTGTCGCAACATTTCCTTTTGCTCACGAAACATAGATATTCATCCACAGTGTCTTTACTGCTCGACGAAGTACTCCTACATCGGCACTTACATCACTCACCCCTATTGTGACCACAAGGAAAGGATAGTACACGTAGCAGCCGAACAACTGCCAGATGATGGTTTTGCGATCGAGCATGATAGTATTCTACTTCCATTCGTTCATGAACCGCTTCACGACCTTTGTCTTCACCCTTGTGACGATGATTCCAGCAATACACAAGCCAACAGCCAGATCGCGTGTATCGATCCACAGCAACCTCCAGTTCCGACAGCTATTTATGGTACTCCCCAGCTGCACAACAGTCCAGCCAGCAAGCTGATTAGTAACGAGTATGTCGATATCTTTGATAATGGAATTGATATATGGTCACCGTTCTGTTGTGAGCAGGAGTATCAATTAGCGCACTGGTGCGTCAAGCACAACTTGCGCAGAGCTGCTATCAACTCGCATTTCAGGAACCCTACGATGGCAACCGTCAGCAACTTCACTTCGTCCCACACTTCATTCAAAAGATTGAGGGAAATGTCCTACGCGATGGGAATCGACTCTTGGAAATCCAGCAAAGAGTGTTACAATCGTTTGGCCGATCCAAGTAACCTACGCAACGATTATTGCACACCTTTCTTTCTCCACAATCCTGTTGAATGCATTGAGCTTGTCATGCAACAGCCTGCGTTCAGGGAACATATGTCATATGCTCCAGCAAAGGAATTCAATGATGCTGAGGAACGTATCTACTCAGAGGTGAAATCGAGTGACCGGTGGTGGAATGAACAGGTATGTTAGATGAATCTCATCATAGCTACGATGATTTTGACAGTGTCAATAGCTACAGTAGCCGCTTGGAGCTACGATTGGCCGTTTATTCGGCAGTTCAGACCAGACTATCTTACAAACTATTCGGGCGACAAGACGGAATGGCCAGTATATTGGAGTCTCGGAAACACCGACCCGACGATTGGATCAAAGCCTTCGAATCTCGCCAGCATCCTTGTTGCCCTGCTTCCTGTTTCTACGAAATATCACTTTAAAGCACAAGGAAAAACAACTCCCATGAAGGAACAACAAATCCAAAATCGAGAGGTTTTAAAGAAGGTCTTTGAGCTTATTTTTCGTCCTGTCGACGCGCTTTTCAACAGTGGAAAGCTTATGCTTTGCGCGGACGGTTGGATGTGGCAATGTTATCCTGACATCTGTCTATGGATGGCTGACTACTTCGAAAACATTCACTTGCATTCAATCAAGCAGCCCTATTGCCCTGTGAGCGAAGCACCGAAATTGTCAATTGCAGAAGGGGATTCATCATCATGGCAATTGGGAGACTATCGGCTATACTTCCAAAAGATCATACTCGCAACTCTGGGAGATGAGACGGAGAGATGGGATGCAAGACAATATCCAGACCATTGAGCAGTTGGAACCTCGGACGGCGTCTTCTGGAATATGAAATCACTCTGTCCGATGACTATTATCGTACCCGATATTCTTCCTACTGTCTATCTCGGTAGGCAAAAGCATTCGAAGGACTGGGTAACGTCCATCGTCGAACAACATTCCAGGATCGACAAATTCAACCAGCGGTGGGCGATGATGCCTCCATATCCTGGCTTCGCTCGAATCAACACGCCATATAGCCAGGTGACACAATTGACTGGTGAGCAGATGAACGCACTCTGGCGTGTGATTGTTCCAGTTCTCGCGGCGAGTCTTTTAAACCCTTCGGTGAGCGAAAGGATTCCCTTCACAGAAGCTCTGTTGTGCGTCAAGAACTTAGTGTATTTTCACCTTATGGCACAGTACCGGTACCATACTGAGGCCACAATCGAGTACATGGAGAATTATCTGGAGGAGTTTCATCTTCAGAAAGATGTTTTCAGTTGATTCTGTGTCAGTAAATCTACAAAGAGGGCTAGGAAGCCTTGGAAAAGCAGCTTACTTTGGACAAACAGGAGGAACAGGAGAGTGACCCCGCTTAGAACAATCTTTCTGTGCCTGCAATGCGTCGTTGTGTTGATGAAGATACAACGCGGATCGAGTCAGAAATTGCACAACATCTTGTTGACGAATCGGATTTCAACTTTGTGAGGATGCATCTATTGAACCACTTCTCTGACCGTATCCGCCAGCTTGGCAACCTCTTAAATGTAAGCTCTGACCTGCCAGAAAAAGCGACGATAGATCTTGAACAAGGGTACCGACAATCGAATAGTCATGAGGCTGCCTTCCAGATTGGGCAAACAAAAGCCCGAGAAGAGGTGTTTCAGTATCGAGAGCTGAATGCAAACGCTGCAAAACAACATCGCGACAATGATATGCCTCTAACCAAAGCTCCCATCAAGCGAATGATAAACAACACACGACCAGAAATCAAGACCCTTGATGATTCGGTGGAGTGGTGTGCAATGCCAAAAGGGGAGCTACAGAATCACATTGCTTGGTGTTTCAAGAGATTTGCCGACTTCACTGACTACGTCGACCATGATCAGTATTTCAGTTGTCCCAATGATGCAAAATACATTCCGTACAACGTGGTAGCAATCCCTGTGACGTCCTTTCTATGTGACGAGGAAGCAGTTCATATGACCCATAGCTAGTGTTAGCAATGGGTCCGGGTAACCGGCCAGCGGTCCAGGTTTGGACCGGTGAAACGGTTTGGTTCGGTTCCAGATCCGTCCAAATACCCGACGCGGAGCTTCTTGGCGGGCCACACCCATACCCTTACCCATCAACCCGCAGGTACTGCCGGGTTTGGCTCGACGCGTCGGTTCCAATCTCTGGTTCTCGCTTTCGGATTTATCTATTTATGGTCGTAGACAGCTATGTTACCATTCTGTGCCAAATATTAACTTTGGTACTTTATTCTCTTTATTTGTTTTATTGGCTGCCTTTATAATCAAAACAAGGAGAGACATGCTCCCTGCTACATCCTGAAGTTGAGTGTGAACGATTCTTCGTCTTGCATCATTAGTAAGCTATGAGGTCCAGAACAGCCATATTGATTATTAAGGCAGTCACTAAGCCAGAAATGCATCAGTTTGCACCTGCGATGGCGCTGACAACATTTGGAGAGCTGACGGAGATACATGATAGTGCCAGCGGAGAATAGCAACGCCGCAAAGTACATCACGAGCATAATTTAGTCATATAGGATTAGAATACATGAAACCACTGTTTCACATATGCATATCGGCTGTCACAAAGGTGGCAATGCCCAATTTGTCACCGATTAAGAAATCGAAGCCTGTTAAACCCGTAAGCTGTCACCCCTGCATATTTCCTCCCTACCTACTTACCATACAGGAAATGGATTCAGATGAACATACCGTATTGGCTGGAAGGTCATCTGTACACTACCTGCACAATATGTGATTATTGACGACATATCTCCACCAAACGTGATTGGTGTATCGATTTTGATATGTGGCAGAATTTGTTTGATTTCAGTTACTACATAGTGAGACATGATGATTCGTCTGTGCATGTGCAAGGGTCATACCGGCCATACGAACGTTCCAGACTCCAAACCAAGTTGATTGACATTTGATCAACACAATATCATCCTGCCTCTTACGGATAAGTCAGAACGTGCAATTTAAACTGGAGATAGAATTTACTAACAAAGTTTCACTTACTGATGGCACACGAGTCACAGAAGAAGCGGTCAATGCACAACGCGAATCTGTATGAATGACCACCATCATGTTGAATTCAGCCATACATGCAACTCCATCACTCCGCCTTGAGACAGGGTGCACATAGACAGCATTTTAAAAATCGCTTATGGTAGGTAATGGAAATCAAGGTGATCGAACTGGATATGGCAAAGTGAGCAAGTTGGGCTATATTAATGAAAAATTAGTGTATGGATATACATTCAGTGAATTGCCAGCTGAAAGCGCTGTAATGTCACAGCGCTACGTTATCCATCGCTCAGAGAACATGTCCTTCAGTTGATCAGAAATTGATACGCCACAAAGTGTTTGCATGCAACTAAGTATTGATACATATTATACATTGGCTGTCAATAATGACTATATGATTGTTTGTACAAAATTATTATCCATAAAACAACAGTTAGGACATGGTTATGCTGAATGTGAATGGAGCATCAATGATTTTTGGACTTCTAAGTAAGTTAATTGGAAAGCGAGTGGCATGCTGTTATTCATAACACACGTATTGGCTGCCTTGATAGGCAAAGGAAAAAGCGACACGGATACAGCCCAATGCTGAAGATGAGAGTCAATGGAGTGACTATGATTTTTGGATCTGTATGTATGTTGATTGAGAAGCGATTTGCTCGCAGTTATGCATAACCAAAGTATTGGCAGCCATTATAGCTGAAACAGAAAGCGACCCAGTAAAAGTCCCATTTTCAAAATGAGCGTCAACGGAGCATCAATGATTTTTGGACTTGAAAGAAACTTGAGTGGGAAGCGATTTGCTCGCTGTTATTCATAATCAACAGATTGGCAACCTTTATAGGCAAAACAGACTGCAATATGGTAACAGCCACATCGTGATACTGAGCGTCAATGGAGGGTCAACAATTTTTTGTTGTGTATGTAAGTTAATTGGAAAGTGATTTGCTCGCTGTTATTCATCATCAACAGATTGGCAACCTCTATAGGGAAAAGAGACCGCGATACGGTAACAGCCGCATTGGGATACTGAGCGTCAACTAGTGTTAAGAACAGTTCCGGACCGTCACTTCGGGTCCTGGTCCGGGTCCAAACCAAACCGTTGCCAAATTGGCGGTCCAGGTCGTCAATAAACCCGAACTTCCCACTCAGGTACGGCACGTGGTGAACTCCCAACCCGTCTGAATCGGGCGGGTTGTAAGCGGGTTGCCCAGCGGGTCCATCCATAGATTCATATAAGGCTCTTGTATTTGCACTGTGTTAATAGTATCTCATCACAATCGCGTTGTCAGCAACCAACAATGAGCTTTAGGTTGTTGAGCAGTTTGCAATATCGATTAATTTGGTATCTGTGTTTCACCGTCGATAAATGGAATTTTTGCCTAGCAAGGGGGTCGATAATACAGTTGTGCACGCGAAGATCCGCGCGATGCCTTGATTACGAAATATTCAAGTCCAAAAACTGTTGACACTCCGTTGACGCTCATTTTCAGGATGCCGCAGGTAGCATGTTGCTGTTGTTTTTGCCAGTAAAGGCTGCCAATATCTCATAAATGGATGTCTGCAACCAATCAGAACATATCTTACCCAAGATGCAAAGCTAATAATCGTTGACGCTCCGTTGACGCTCATGCTAAGAATGGGGTGGTGACCATGTTGCTATCTCTTTTGCCAATAAATGCTGCCAATACGTCCGTTATGCATAACAACGACCAAGTCACTGGTGAATTACCGTACATACAAGACCACAAATCGTTGACGCTCCGTTGACGCTCATTTTGATGTATTGTCCATTCATCATCTGCTGCCGTCGATAATTGTTTTCATCCTGATTTGACTTTATCGGTTGTCTTTCTGCATGATTAAGACTCGGCCCTGTGGCAAAGCCGAGCAGCATAATAATCTTGCACTGTTCACTCTCACACGACTAAAAATCATGTATCATGCCAAAAGATTCATTGCACCTGCTATATATCTATTTATGAACCGATATTCACACGCTACTTCTTACCATTCGCCCATAGTATATCTCTCACTGAAACTCTCGGTCATGCTACATAAAGCTGGTGAACCATTGATGCATTCTGTCGAACTTTTTCTTTTCTCCTTTATTTCTCCGCTTGTCTGCTGCATTGACTGTCACCAACACGTTTTCAGCCTGTCTCTTTGACTTCCGTGTTGGCCGAACCAATCCAGGCACAGTTGGTGCGGTGCTCACATCCTGCTGCTCTGGGCATTCCGGATCCTCGATACCATTGTGGTGCTCTCTATCGGATTAATCGTCCGCTGCGCAATCCTCTTCGCTCTCAATTCGAGTATCTAAGTTGCCATTGCAGTTTAGCCAATCATCGGTGTCCTAAATGCTTTCAGGTGCGCTATCCTTGTCGCTTTCGACTGGATGACGGTTGATTCTTCGGGTTCGGCGGACATTTGAGATTTGAGTTGGTCCTCCAGGGAGGTTCTTTGCAGACAAAGCTGGTGGCAAAGGTGATCTTTCTAACAATTTAAATGCAGCCGCACCATCATGTTGAAAGAGTCACCAGGATGCTTTGACAATCTCTTCTGTATCCGAAATGTATTCTACGGCGGTCATCTGCTTGATTTGGGCGCGACATTCCATCTGGGTAGCACGTAGGTTTTGGCTTCCCTGCCACATCTCCAAAAAGTCGTGAACCTTGGCCATTCTGTGCAATTTCCTTTCCTCCACCTCTTTCTTCATTTCTGAGTCATTCTCTGTGTTCATGGTATCCAATTCTGGGTCAGTGCCTGCCAAAATCGCGTTATTGGATCAAGCAAACTGCCTTACAACAACTTTTTCGCGAAGGATCTCGCCTGTGGTTTTTGACTGCCTCCAGCCAATAACATCTTGGCCGAGGGAAAAACTGGCCTCCACTCAGACACCATGTGGTATGATAGAGAATATGTCGCGCGCCACATTGGAGAGATCGGCGTACTTTGAGTGCGTTTCTTCCTGTTGGTGCCACCATCGGTTATGTCCGGTATCCAAAATGTACTACTAATCTCCATTGGGTCGGAGTGGTAATCATTGAGATTTGGATTAATTTGTCCCCAGTTCTTTGGTGCTTCAGGCGGAGAATTCAAATAGAGCCTGGCGGTGGTCAGTAAGCGGGCTGCGCAATAGCTTCGTCCGGGTGTCATCTCAGCCACATTGTTCGGTGTTAAGTATTCCTCATCATCGCTGGACTAATCATATCGATCAAAGGATGATTGATAGGACCCTGATGCCGTTCCACAGGGGAGGAGATTGTTGCTCGGTATGCTTTCGGGTTTATTGACAGGCACACGTCGATTTCTGGGAAAGTATTGATTCTCCACATAAGTCAGAAAGGCATCTTGGGATTGTGTAGTGTAGGATGTCTCGTCCTCAGGATGAATATCCATTCCCTTGTCCCACCTTCTGAACGATCGCAACTTCCGGAAAGGATCGAGGATGTGTGCGGAAATAAGAAGCATGCCCGTCATTGGAGTCACTCCAGCGGAGTATTTGGAAAGCTTCTGTCGAGCTAACTTCACAGCGAAGAACAAGTCTTCCTTTGACTGAGTCTTCTTCTTAGCCAAATCTGGCATCACGATATCCATGTGATCGAACATGTCCTTGTACACTGTGATGACCTGATGCAACGTGACTGTATGCCTCTTCAACATCCAAAGGGTCCAATATTGAAATGGCCTCAATCCTTCCATGACATACTTGAAAATCGTCCACTGATCCTGAGCTGTGAATAGTGGCCGGTAATCGCTGTGTTTTGGATTTTGAAACAACTCGCGTGTGAATTCCTGAAATCGGGAGGCGCGCTCGAGCAACCCCAGTATAGAGTTCCAACGTGGAGCGTTCGACCCTTGCACATGCACAGACGAATTATCATGTCTCACAATTTTGTCACTGGAGACAGGAAAGAGCTGACATGTAGCGACATTGGTAAACAACTTGCTTTTCTCCGCGATCGGACATCAAAAATTACAGTTGGCGTATCTTTTCTTCCACAGACGCAGGAGCCGTCACCATCTCTTTGTCGGAATCCGATATCTTTATGGTAATTAGCTGGAGGCTATATGCAGGGGTGAAAGCTTACTGGTTCAACAGAGCTTACTGGTTCAACTGGCTTTGCTATCAGCAACGTTGACGAATCGGGCTCCGCAGCTGGTTCGCCGCTAGGTATACTCAATTTTGACTGCGGCTTCCCCGAACCTAGCCTGATATGACTACATCCTGGTCGAGAAGGCACTTGCGGCCTTTGCGATATTCCGGGGACAATGTCAACGGTCTCCATCAGCTCTCCAAATGTTGTCGGTGGAGGTACCCGAGCATCCTCATTCGTTTGCGGCTGAACGACTGCCGGAACCCTCAATTCAAATGTGCCGTACTTCTTACCTCGTTCACAGAAGTAGGTGGCTGCATCCTCCCATCCCGGTTGAGTCAATTCGTCGAGCTTCATCTCCTTCTGCCGAAACCTCTCCATACACTGCTGTACCGTTTTGGTGATTGTGCCCATCACCCAGCCGGGTTCATCATCTTCGCTCAGCTTGCCCTGCTCAGTTTCTTCATCATCCTCTTCTTCCCCATCCTCCCCATCGTCGGAACTTGCAAGATCACTCATACTGTCTCCGATAGCAACCAGCATCTCCTCAAACATTTTTTCCGGCTCTCTGTACGTCAATCCTGCGATTTCAGCATGTTTCATTTCGTCCTGCTCTTGCTGAACCGCTGCCTCTGCATCTTCAACTCGCTTTCTTGCCCCAGCGGTCTCTCTCTCAACATAATCCTCAATCCATTTCTCTTTCTCTTGATTGCTTAAGAAGTGCGTTTCTCGTCGTTTCTCCGCCGCAAGCTTCTTTTTGGATCTCAAGCTGCGCAATGCCCCAAGTGCTCGGACTTTCTCTGCATCCAAGCCACTCTTGACTTCTTTCGCATGATGACGTAGTTGGGTTGACCGCTTTGTCGATTTGCTGTATCTGCCAGCCGGAAGTGGCAAACAGTGCTTTGTTGGAGCATTGACCATTGTATTTCGTGTTGACTGTTAATCGGAGAGATGTTGGATGTTGGATGTTGCAAGTTATGGACAATATGGAGGCAAGCTGCATCTTTCATGTCAAGGTTGGTACGTTTACTCATCTTGAACAAAGCAAAATCTCCCTCTTGACTGTCAATAAATCAGCAACAGTGACGCTAACCGTACCACATAACATGATTGTTAGAGTCATTTTCATGCAATATCCCGGGGATTATTTGAGACAAACATCAGCAGACGTTCTTTCCCGCGAACAACGTCCTATTAATCTATAGCGATGAGGCGATTCCGGCCGTTGTACACCGCAGTTTATCCCTGTTACCAAATAAACAACATCAGACCGAGTTTTTGCAAATTGCGGGGCGGTGGGAAACCCCTGCAACTTGCAGCCATACTCAGCAGGATTCATCTTGAGAATATCGATCATGTTGGCTGCTACTTATTCCACCCTGTCAAGAAGCTAACTATATTGTCTTCAGGGCGTCCCACTTCCTCTCATTATCATCTTCCTCTCCTATTCCTCACCAGCACATCATGTATACACAACCACCCCCGCCAGGTGAGAGCGGATCAAATACCGGCTGATTGGCGGGCACTGCAACAAATACGCACATTCCTGGCACACAACAAGGGCGCAGACACAAGTTATTTCACCGCGACACTGCCAGTCAATGATTCCACCAGTCCAGCAATTGACCAGTCCGGACCGGGTCCATCCAAGTCCAGTCCAATGCAGTCCGAGAAATTTTTGGACCGGGCTCGGACCAATCCTCAATTTTTCGGGACCTGGACTGAACTGGCCTGGACTGCTTTGGACCAGTCCATTTGGGCCGAATCGGCCCGAATACGCTGGGAGTTACTGATATACTTGGTCAACATATAGACTCATAAACTTAGACTCATACATGTAGACTCATCTTGCAATTTGCAAGCCACCATGCACGTCTCACCCCTCACCACCTGCTACTTGCCACTCACCAGTCACCACTGGAATCTTCCGAGTCACTGAATAGACTCATAAACAATAGCTCACTTGCCAGTGCCAGTCACCACTGTAATCTTCTGAGTCACTGAATCGACTCATAAACAATAGCTCACTTGCCATCGCCAGTCACCACTCTCCACCACTTACCACTTGCCATTCCGAATTTCACTACCTTATCTTGTTGACTAAAGATTTGGCCTGAAAGGCCTACCACTTTCTGGAAGGCCAGTGAAGCTGCCGGAATGCATTAGAGAGTGGTTACTGATGATCTGAGTCGCCAAGTAGACTCATACAAGATGAGTCACTCACCACCGACATAGCCATTGACCATTTGTAATGCATCGTCGCAATAGTTTCTCCATAGAACCTTAGTTTTCCTTGTGTATATAAAGCATAGATCTCTCCTGCAGTGGGAGAGAATAGACAGACAGATTCGATCTTCTCCTCCTACCCTCCATATCGTCTCAACTCATAGCTGTGGGACCCTCAGATTCAAAATGCATATTTAGCATAGTCTCTACCCAGAAACTGTAACGGGTGGGTTCATTGTGATTGCTCGCAGCGGGTAGTTGTTGTGAAGTGACTTTGTGTCTGGGTTCAGGTTGCAGGGATTTCTGTCTCACTTCTTGAGTTTTCGATCTACTTTGAAATTGATAAAGATTATCCCATTTGGGCTGGTCCAGACCAAGCCTGTCCAGTCCAAGACTGCCAGTCTGGGGCCTGGTCCAGTCCGACCTTCCGGTGGGACCGGACCGGACCAATCCCTACCCCAGACCGGGTCCGTCCGGACTGGTGGAATCATTGCTGCCAGTGCAGCCACTAAACATATGACCCAGGATGCAAATTTAAACATCATCCGCAAGACTGGAAGCAGGAATAATCAGAAGCAGCATGCGGTGGGATGTGAGTGTATCCATATCGAGGCAATCGGCGGTCAATTAACTGTATAACGTACAGCAGGTGTTCGTAGAGAGCTACATAACGAATTTATCGCTGCCCTTAACGGAAAACCTCTATTGTCGACATAGGCATTTGTCCGCACAGGCCACGAAATCGAACATCATGATGTTGTCAGCTCTGGGATTATCACAGATGAATTTCCTGATAAGCTTCCCCGTGAGTGGACAAAGCAGGCATTAATCACCTTAGAGGTGGCTAAGGAAGCGTATATGGTAGAGGTAACAGCCGAATTACATTGTTCGAAGCAGCAACTAATGTCTTGTAGGTTTTCAACATGTCTGCAACTATGGCAAGGCAAGGAGGTCGGGTACAGCTGGAACAGTCCGACATGCGCCTGGCGTTGAATATGGCCAAAATGGCCAAAGAAGGCATTTCGCGCACCTCAATTGAGGAAACGAAATATCTCATTAAGAAACCACGCGCCGAGGTCCGAGAAGAGAAGAAGCGGGGTGTTGAGTCTCCTGGGCACAAAGAGGTGAAGGCTGCGATACAAAGACACCCGGCAATGCTACGTCAAAACCGAACGGCTGGCTGCCTTCCTTGCCGAAATGGCACCGCAAAGAATTGGCAGACACGCTGGAGACGCAAAAGAACAGGTGCACCTCCACCCGACCAGCGCAGAGAGCGGACTGCAGAGCCGACTCCACCACTGCCCGGCATGCCACCCGCCCCAACTGGTAACACTTCCGGAGTTCAACCTTCTCAGATCGTCAATTTGCCCGCCGGATATACGTATTTGTATACAGCTCTTCCCAGTGGGGAATTTCTCGATGATGAAGAAACCGAGCACGATACCTATTTTGATCCAGATATGCTGACTGCTGAAGGTTAGTACACTCTCTGTGGTGTGGTAATGCAGCGAACAATCATTTTGAAGACAACAGCAGCGGATTGAGTAATCCTGCACCTGATGACAAGCATTGAGCGAAAGACACGGGATTTTGGAGATTATCATTAAATATATCTGTGTATTATTAAAGAACAACGTAGTAATCAAAAAGAAAGTAAATAAAAACGCCAGAAAGGCAGCCAAAACAATGTGAATGATGGACTGTGCCAAATTGAACGATTGCATATTGCGGATACAGCCATGGCAAAATGAGCGTCAATGGAGCGTCAACGATTTTTGGTCATGCGTCCTGGGAAATCACACCTCCGATAGGTTGTAGTCAGTCATAGAGGAATTTTTGGCTGCCTTTATTGGCAAAACAGATTGCAATATCCTCCCTGCCCCATCATGAAAATGAGCGTCAAAGGAGTGTCAACAATTTTTGGTCATGTGTCCTGGGAATTCACGCCTCCGATAGGTTGTAGTCAGTCATAAAGGAATTCATGGCTGCCTTTATAGGCAAAACAGATTGCAATACCCTCCCTGCCCCATCATGAAAATGAGCGTCAACGGAGCGTCAACTATTTTTTGGTCATGCGTCCTGGGAAATCACGCCTCCGATAGGTTGTAGTCAGTCATAAAGGAATTATTGGCTGCTTTTATAGGCAAAACCTATTGCAATACCCTCCCTGCCCTATCATGGAAATGAACGTCAACGGAGCGTCAACGATTTTTGGTTATGCGTCCTGGGAAATCACAACTCCGATTGGTTGTAGTCAGTCATAGAGGAAATATTGGCTGCCTTTATAGGCAAAACAGATTGCAAGACCAAATATCGTTGACGCTCTGTTGACGCTCTGTTGACGCTCTGTTGACGCTCTGTTGCCGCTCATTTTCAGGATGTGGTTGGGCGCGTGAGTATGATTGTTTTGAACATCAAGGTGGCTAATACGTCGAAAATGAACCGTGACATACCAATGTCAATATTTTACGATTAACAGTAGCATATCTGAATGCGACCATAAATGTGAAACTCAAAACGCAGAACCGGAGATTGGAACCGACAGGTGTAGCCAAATGCAGCGAAACCCGTCAGTGTTTGGCCCGCCAACAGTCAGCGGGTCGGGTTTTTGGACAGGTCTGGAACCGAACCGACCCGTTTTTGCAGTCCAAACACGGACCGCTGGCAGGTTACCCGGACCTGTTGCTAACACTAGCATCAACAGAGCGTCAACAATTCTTTGTCAGGCAAAGAAGTTAATTGGAAAGTGATTTGCTCGCTGTTATCCATAACTGATGTATCGGCAGCCTTTATAGGTAAAAGAGAAAGCGACAAGGTAACAGCGGCACTCTGAAAATGAGCGTCAACGGAGCGTCAATGATTGTTGGTCTTGTAAGTAAGTCAATTGGGAAGGGATTTGCTCGCTGTTATCCTTAATCAACGTAATGGCAGCCGTTATGTGGAAAAGAGATCGTGACACGGTCACATCCTCCATCTGAAAATGAGCGTCAACAGCGCGTCAACGTTTTCGGGTGTTGCATTATGTATAATCCTAGGGCTGTGCTATGGCATTTACCCATAATTGAAGTATAGGCAGCCTTTATAGGCAATATTGTGTTTGTCGATACTGCTACACCTCAAAATGAGCGTCAACAGAGGGTCAACAGAGTGTCAACAGAGCGTCAACAGAGTATTAACACCGCGTCAACAGAGTGTCAAGAGAGTGTCAATGATTTTGGGAGTTGCATCTTGTATAATCCAAGGGCTCTACTTGTGACGGCCCGAAGGAATACGATGCAGGATAAGTTACATTCTTTAGGGAACCCGAGGAGGTGTGATGGAATCAGGGATATTCATTAGAGGAAAGCGGGGACGAAGGTTCTAGAAGGATATAGGGAG
>Ga0307515_10014360_pt1 | contig 14699 bp, 14 predicted proteins | sample 17_EM_MG_FD_194513 | JGI IMG/M metagenome (GOLD analysis project Ga0307515, IMG submission 194513) | Populus trichocarpa ectomycorrhiza microbial communities from riparian zone in the Pacific Northwest, United States - 17_EM | ecosystem: Host-associated > Plants > Roots > Unclassified | place... | reverse complement strand
CTTTTAAAATTATATAAAGGATTTTACTGGTTATATATAAGTTAAACCTACTAGCTAAAATAAAGATTTACCCTATATAGTATATCGCGATACTAGAGCTAGTATATAGAGATATTAAGCCACTAATTTACGAAGTAGATATGTATAGAGGATAAGAGGAAGACAAATAGTAAGTTTTAAAAATTATTAGTTATAAGGATATTAATAACAAAATATAGTATAAGGTTAAGTAGATAGGCTATAATAAGACTACCTAGGAGCTACTAAAAAATTTAAAGAACGCTATAGGAAAGGTATAGGAGTATTAGAAGAAATTAGGCTAGAAAGTATTAATAAGGAAGAGTTACTAAAGAATAAGTTACCTAAGGGGGACCTAAGAAGAGTAGTTGCTAAACTACTTAGATCTGTTTCCTTCTCTATTAAGAGAAAATCCGTTTTTTTATTACCTAGTTTCTATAAACCCTATTTTATAAGCTTTTACTCCTTAAAATAGACCTTCTTATAAACCTTCTTAAGACAAAGTAAACGGGCGGACGCCATAATTTAAGTATTTAGGGCCTTCTACTTAGTGTTATAGGAACGTTCTAACTTAGTAAGGGCTTAAAACAGTTTACTATCTAGCTACGTAGTAGTAGATTAAATATAAGACCCTAAGATAAATTAATTAGGGAACTAAACGACTATTAAGAGTAATAAGTCGCGTATATTTAGCATTAGAGGTAAAGCAAACATTATAGGACGAATAAATATTCGCTTTAGTGCACTCTAAATAAAAGAACGGTTGTTATAAAGATAGGTTCGCTAGCGTAATATAAACTAACCCCTTTTTTAAATAATGAGAATATAGAGACGGTATAATCTTACTAAGAGATAGTATTGCAGTAATAGTGCGAGCACGACGTTGGGCGTATAAAGAAGAAATTGCTTTAGGTATAATAAGTAACAATATTAACTAAATTAATTAGACGGATATTATACCTTTAGTAAATAACTTAGAAATATTTTAAATCTTTAAGAATAAAGATGGAGAGAAGGGAGATGGTATTACGGACGCTTTAAGTATAATGCTATAATTACTTAGGGAAGAGTTAGAGGAAGCTAGTTAGTTAATTAAGGCACGGTCTAGAATAGAGCTAATAGAACTATATAATAAGGAATAGTAACTAAGGTTATATAATATATTATATATTAAATAAGAGGAATAAAAGGAACTTATATACCTTATATATAACACATATATTACGTATAAGGAGGATTTTATAGGAGTATGGTTGTGTATTTAAGGACCCTTAGTCCCTACCTAGATAGTTCCTTCCTTATAGTAATTCTTAGAATACAATTAGAGTTAATCTATTAGGCAACCACTCCACCAGTTGTTATTACGTTGTTAACTTTTACTTTAATATCTATATACCTAGCCCATTAACGAGCCTACCGTAGTTCCCGCTACAAGGTTCCGTTATATTAATACTACCTTATAAGCTTTACTTACTCCGTATAACTCGCATTCTATTATTAAGGGGCCTTTTAGAATCGCCCCCGTTACTAACTAAGGTAGTTACTTTATTGCTTCTTTTCCTGCGTAGCCTAATCGCTAATACTATATATAGCCTTCTGTTTAATTTAGTAAAGGCTTTAATAAATACTTTACTAGCTTTAATTAAGTCACAAATAAAGCCTCTTATAAGTCCTTTAGCTTATTATATTTAACCATTTTCTAACTATAATAGTAGCTATAGTAGAAGTACGTCTCGTTATTACTAAAGAAAATAGTGTTCTCTTTATTATTCTAATAAACTCCCTTATTATTAAGCTTTTAAAGGCATACCAGGTTAGTATAAAAGCTTAGTATATAGGTTACTTATAAGAGCTGTATCTATGTCTTACCCATTAGGCGGTTAATTATAACTATAGCTATGCTATAGCCCACGATCTTTTCTATATTTAATCCTATATAGAGCCGATCTAATATAGGCTTAATATTACTAATAAATCTAGCTTAATTATTAACGATATATATAGTAGTTCCTAAGTTAAGGATAAAGCTATTATAAAGCTTATAATTAGAGGTTATATTATAGGCTCCTACTTAATAAATAGCAAAGGCTCCTCCACCAGGCTCTTAAGAGCTCTATTTATTACTATCCTTTAGCTTCTTATTAGCTTAATTATCCTTTTTAATTTGCTTAATATAAGCCTTAATTTTAGGCGTTATATTAGCAATCTTTTTATCTACCTTCTTTTAGATTTTATTACTGGGTTTAAACTAAGATAAGTAAGGAATTAACTCTACAATATACTAGTACTTATTAAAGTAGTAACACTTTCTGTATAGGCACTCTAGTACCTATTGCTTTTCCTTCTTTTACTTATCTGCTAACGATTAAGGTTTTAATTTAGGCTTTAAATTCGGTGACTTGTCTTTAAAGGTAACTCTAAAGGATCCTCCTTATAGGGTTTTGCCCTTCTAGGCGAAGTCCGTATAACGGTGGTTTTAGTATATTTTAACTAGTTTAAAAAAGATAGAAAGCGTTTTCTTCTCCTACTTACGCTTATTAAGCTTATTCTTCTAATATTCTAACTAGCTTAGTATAATTAATTTAACTATATATATAAAGTCTTTTACTAAACAATTACTATCTACCTTAGGTAGAGCTTGCTCCTTATACTTAGTATACACCTTCTTCTACTCTTATAACTAGACCTTAAAGTTCTAGTTCTAAGGCGCCTTCTTAAGCCTTATATATTAAGTGGCTATTTAAAGCTTTTAGGCATAGTTAGTTGGAGCAATTCTCTTCTTAAGAGATACTAAAACGTTATAGGTGGTGGTACATTTAAACATATAGATAAGGTAGGTACGTGAGATAGAGCTTAGGATATAGCTGCGTAACGTATTAAGAGCTAATAGCTGTTTTCTGTATAGCTTTATATTATCCCTATAGTCGGCTTTAAGCGTACGGAGCTCCTCCTTCTCCTCCTTATCTAGGTCCACAAGCTTTATCTTCCCCCGGCTATTAGTATTTTTAGGTAAGGCATAAATAGGTTCTTTAAGCTATAGCAGATTGGTCTTAGGTGTTAATAGGTTAATATACTTCTAGAGATAATTATTATTCGCTTTTAACTTAATAACCTTAATCTATTTATCCCAATTGTTTAGGCTTATAAGGATAATGGATAATATAATAACGGGAGGGGTTTCTTATTAAGAAGTTATTGTGGGTAGTTGTCTATAATTAAGATAATAATTAAAATTAATAGGAATAAAGGCTTTAGAATTAAAGATAATATAATAAACGACCCAGGCTTATAACTGTTGAACGGACGATTAGGAATGAGAACTCTCCCTATTAAAGAGGGCTCTAGAAGCTCTCTTATATACATCAGGTAGGTCCAAATACAATAACGACGACGTCATCATATAGTAGGTCATAGTTAAGAGAAACAGGTAATGAGACGTTCGATGAGACATACGAGCTCAAGATACGAGACAACTAAGACATAGTTCGTATAGACGATCTAGGTCATCAGACAGTATTACGATAGTAGTAAGGAACTTCGATTCAGGTCGACACTTTCAGATAATGTTATAAATCATTTAAAACCCACATACGTGTTTTTGGACATACTGCAGGTATGCTATACTATTGCCCTCGAAGTAATCTATGTATATTTGAGTTGATTGAAGAACATTAAAGCTTTAATATTATATGGAAAATATTACTAGAGTTCACATGGGGTAATGCTCTAAACCTTATTCTCTACACCTATAAACAACCGCAACAAGTACGACGGTTGGCTAGCTCGAGCAGGTTCCCTGAGGACGCTCAATATACTGACACGATCTCATATTGGCAAGCTAAAGTGAATAGGACTCTATATCCACGACTTGCTCGCATGGCTCTTAATTTAATGACCACTCCACCAATGTCGTTAAACCCCGAACGTATATTTAGCCTTACTAGCTTACTCCTTACTGCTGATCGCGCACGACAATAATCTGATGTAATTAGAGCTTCAATAGCGCTAGGATCATAGGATAGGGAAGGCGTTATTAATATAGTAGATAGGCAGTTAAAGCGGCCGGTAAAGGAAGAGATAATATTAATAGGCGGGAAGGTAAGTCAATACTATACTAAGACTCGTAATAGACCTATATTAAGAGCCAGGGGGGATAGTAGGAAATAATTCAGGCGTCGCTAGGTAGGTCGTCCTACATTAGCTCTATGCTAAGAACTCGTAATAGTCACTAACTACTGCACCAGTTATACTCGACTGAGCCAGTTACCAAGACTTTAATATTGATTTGATTAATTAAATTAACTAAGCTCTCTGCTTACAAAGCTTTCAATTCAATCAATTTAAAGCCTCAGTTGAGCTGAGTTCATTGATTTGCAACCCTGCTGATTAGTGCAACCATTCAAGGTGAGAATGTGTAGATCCTATTTGAGGCGTTTTGACTTGCAAATATTATGCCGTCAACCAACTTCAATCACAGGCCCTTCTTACTCAAATCCTTGCTTTTTCATTTGTACCAGAAGAAGTGTGCTGGGAATGTGGTGACCTTATGATTAAGCTAGTTCTGAAAGTGGTCTCTTCTTCTCGATCTTGCATGGCAGATTATGGTCGCACCGATACCGGCGGAAGCATGTTTTCCTAGACCGATTAATAGAACCAGACTCAATCGTGAAGTGACGTGGGTTCAGGCATGTCCAATTGCCGCAGAGATGACTCAACTCCCAACTCTCTTTGATAATCATTTTCTTATGGGAATTTCTCAACCTCCCCTCGACAAGCAACGCGATGATTCCGAAGTTGAATGAAATTTGGTGGCCCCCCGTAGAGGTGCGGAAATAGACACTTTTGGAGATTCGACCTCCTCTTGCCGATGGAAGCTTCGAATGAGGGCAAAGCCAGCAAGCATCATTTTCACGATCTGGAATCGTATCCCAGTATCCACGAACCCAGCGTTTCAGCTTCTCGGTTTCCGGGTGTGATAATCTGTAAAGAGCATGACGCTTGCGCCATCTCAGGTACTCATCCGGAGACAAGGATCGTTTTGCCATAACAAGACCCCGCTCAGAATTGAAGTCGAAACTGTGATAAGAAATCTTCATATCAGGTAAGTGAGGTTCGTACAAATGTTTCAGGGTTTCCGAATTGTAGGTCAAGCTATTGGATGAATTTTACTCACTGAAAGGAATGGGAAAACTAGACTACGACTACCATGGCACGGTCATGGACGAGTTGACTCCACGAGTTGAAGGTGAAAAGCTTGAGGATGGGTGGGATCTCGTTGTCTTGGATGACTCTGTATAAATTGAGGGAGTGGGCCTTGCCACTTGATTAATTGTAGAAAAAATGAAACTGAGGCTTGAAAAAAAAAAGGCGTGGACCGAAATAACCTTGCTCCAAGTTGAAGCCTATAGACGAAAGGCGGAAACGGGCGTTAGATTGGTGAAAGAGGAAGGCCTTTATATAGATAATGCTAGCCCGAATATATAATTGACGAGGGTGTTTCTTGATGAATACTTGGATCAGCGCGAAGTCTATTTCAAGAAATTTTGGGTATTTGCAGACTTTAGTAAGTGAGATATGATCATGAGTCAGTTGAAGCTTGAGGAGCTTGCTTAATTGAACTGGTGAGAAAAGTGAGTTGAAGTGGGATCAAAGTGACGATGGTACCAAAGCCCTCTCTAGCTTAGCAGAGGAGCGTAGGCATAGAGTGGAGAGTGAAGTAAGAAAGTAAAAGACAAGAGTTAGAAGACCAGAATGGCTCAGTATGAAAGAGATGTTAGAGGTGAGGCCTTAAACATAACCAAGATGAGGATGGTTGAAAAATGAATAGAAGATAAAAGCGCCGCTGGTGACTGAAGATAAGACTGATTGACTAAGGAAAAAAGGGTTGTGCCATCCGTGAGCGGTGAGTGCTCGCAGTTGTAGCGTTCCAAAGTTTGGAGACAGTGGGTCTAGACTGATAGAAGAAATTCAGGAATGATTTAGAGATGATAGTCCTCTCTTCGAACAATGGTCTGGATGCAGATACTTTGAGGGAGCATATACCGGGAGTCAGTTGGTGGCTAGCGTCTTAAACAAAGTGAACTGGAGTATGGAAATGAGGCTTAAGGTGTCGAGGCTGGCGAACATCTGTGAACTGCAATGATATTCTCCGTCCGTGATTCCACATGCCCTGCGGCTATCCTCGGAAAGAGGATTGTTGAGAAATTTGTAGTATATTTTCCGCTAAGGCTTCAGGGTAGATTCCTACGGACATGCCTACCAGATAGGGACTTGCTTTTGTACGTCATTCTGGATGCTCTTGAAGCTGTTTAAGGCGCCTGTTCCCCGACGACACTTGAGTGGAAGGGCCTTGCTCTCCCACGCAGGAGTCTATATTCGAATTCTCACTCAATGTTGTACAGGCTTTGTATAAGTTGTATTACTGTAAGCAGTATAACAGGCTCCTGAAATTAGTCAATTCAAATAAGTCTGCAAATATTGATTGAGGTCTCGCTGCACGGTCCTAGGTAGCGGATGACATCGAAATAAAATTGGTCGGCGCGGGAGAGGCTTGGAAACCCTGGAGGTCGGCGTTTGACCGTCGGAGCGCACCGACCAGGGGGGATGATGACAGATGAAACGCTCGCTAAAAGGGGGAAGCTGGAACAAAGCCGTACGTATCCACGCGATATTGTAACATTCGGGCGGACTTTAAGGGGCCGATATGCATGGCATAATCTTAAGTACACCAAGCAAGACACTCTTAGCCTAACTTATAGCTATATTAATAATTATTTATTAGGGGGTATTATTTAAAGATAAAGAGTGTCTCGCTTGGGTGGCATATTATTTAATCACTTGATAAAAGAGCTATTAATACTTATAAAAGTAGGTGAAAATTAATAAAGTGGGGATTTGACAACCGGAGGGGAACATTCCCCGCATTCGGCTCATTCCGTTCCTATAATTCCTTGTCTGGAATCTTTTTCCTTCACACGGCTATAATGGCAATTGCGGAGTTGCTTCTCGCTGCTTTGGCGGCAACCGGAACGGCAACTACTCTATATGTCTCTTCGTACGCTGGCTCAGTAACTACTCTTTCATTGACCAAAAGCTACTCCAGCTATGGCTTGACGAACACATCCTCCAGCTATGGCTTGACGAACACATCATCCAACCAAGATTGTGGTTTAAGTCCATCATGGCTGGAGCTTGACAAGGCCAATGGTATTCTCTACTGCATTGATGAAGGCCTCACCACTCCCAATGGCTCTATCAACACACTCAAAACGTCTGCTAACGGAGTTTTGACACCAATTGAACACCATGACACCATCGCCGGACCTGTCAGTAGCATATTCTACAATCCTGGAAAAGAAAGCGCGATTACGCTGGCTCATTAGTGAGTAGTTTTCTTACGATCTTATACCTATTCTCGTAGTTCTAGATGTCATATTCATGTTGAATCTGCTACGTTCTTTTTGGACGAAATTTTCAACGGTCATCTGTTATTCAGAAATACGTTTCGGGGTTTCACTTTGCGTTTTGGGGGGGGGGGTGGAAGATCAAAAACATACTCACCTCTAAGAACAGCAACGGCGGCGCCATCTCCACCTGGCACACAACTGCCGCTGGCCAAGTCAGCTTCATTGAGGACATAATCTTCTCAATGGCACAACCCGGCCCGGTACCTACCCGCCAAGATGCTCCGCATGAGCACGAGGCTATTTTGGACCCAACAGGCCGGTACCTGCTCTTCCCAGATCTTGGAGCCGACCTTGTCCATGTGTATTCCTTCGACCCTTCAACCTCATTCCTTATAAACCATGATCCGTTAGTAGCCGATCCTGGTTCCGGGCCCCGTCATGCTGTGTTCTGGTCGCCGGAGAAGTCATACGCACGTAAGGACAAGCTGTATTTCTTCCTCATTCAAGAGCTATCGAACACTATCACTAGCTACGCGGTGACGTATCAAACTGCTGGTGGGCTGGCATTCAAGAAAGTGCAAACTATCAACACGTTTGGCGGCAAGACCGTTCCAATAGGCGCTGCCGCTGCAGAGATCATCAAGACCCCAGACAATAGGTTCATCATCTCATCTAACCGCAACGACACCTCTTTCCTCATCGAAAACCCCGACCCGAAGAACAGCACAAAGATTACGTCTGACTCCCTTGCGGTTTGGGCACCTGCGGCAGATGGCACGCTGCACTTCATTCAATTGGCACCAGCAGGTGGCTCTCACCCTCGTCAATTTAGCATTAACAAAGTTGGCGATCTGGTTTCTGTGGGACTGCAGATGAGCTCAACGGTAGTGGTCTGGAAAAGGGATCTGGAGACGGGGGAGCTAGGAGATTTGGTGGCGAGTGTGGGAGTTCCAGGGCGGATTACCTGTGTTGTTTGGGATGAATGATATGTGGGAGGGATATCTTCGCTGGTAAAATGGCGCATGTAGTTTGTGACTTCAAAACATTACCCATAAAGGGACTTTGCGCCCTACACGTGCTGTCATCCTTACAGCAGAAATGTGCAAGGGCATAAAAAAATGGGTCTTGCTCAAACGAGCAGCTTGTAGAAAGTAACCTGGATATCTGCCAATGGTGAGATTAGATTTATGTCTTAAGTCTATCCCAGACTCTAAAAACGCCTTGCTATGTCGCTTTATAATAACGTCTAAACAGTCTCCCACGTTTTTTATATCTCTAATTCTTTAACTTCTCACCCTCCCATTTCGACTGCTCCACAGCCCACCTAACCGCGTCATACACATCACCCACCTCCATCCTCGGCCGCCATGCTGGATCCTGCCCCTCCTGATGGACTCCCGTCCGCACTAACACACTAACCCAGTCCGTCCCCGCCGGACTATCATACGTATTCGCGCCGCGAATATCACTCTCGGGGTTGTCCCCGATCATATACACGGTCCTCAACCCCCTTTCCTCCCTTCCCCCCAGCAAACCCCTCCGATGCGCCACAAGCCTCTTCTCCGCAAACTCATACGTCATACGAAACGGCTTCCCAATCACCGTCTTCTGCAGTTGGACTCCCATACGCGGTCCCCCCGTCAGCGCCGCCCAGACGCCCTCCAGCGCCTCGCGGAAGCCGCCCTGGCCCAGCCGCGGCAGATGGTACTTGGCCGCCCAGATGAGGTCCGGGTTGCTAAAGAAGAGGGCGGGCTGGCCGTCCTGCTGGTAGCCGCGGTTCGGGAGGTCGGGGCTGTTGTTCATGGGCGAGAGGGTCCCGAGGATGCCGCGGTGCGACAGCAGCACGTCGGTCAGGATCTGGATGTCCAGGCCCCAGTCGCGCGGGTCGTTGTACACGAACACGGCGTCGATTTTGAGGGAGCTGGACGGGTTGTCGGCGCTGATGGGGTTGGGGAGCGGGCGTGAGAAGGGCGTGTAGTAGGGCAGGAATTGCTGCGAGAAGGGCCAGGTCTCCGGATGGGCGGTTAGGATGTCGCCGGGGGTGATCACGGTGCGGTAGCCGTATCTGGGTGTGCGTGGATTAGTGCCTTGTCGTGGTGTTGGGCGCGTTGAGAGCATCGGAGCTGCTGGCGTCTGTGTACCTTTCTGCAACCTCCCTGCATTTGTCCCCGTCTCCGCCTACGACTAGCACAGTCTTGTCTTTGTATTCGTCTAGGCCTGCAAATGGTGTGTGGCTCTGCACGAACATGCTTGCATCCAGCGGCACCTTTAGCTTCTTGCTCAATTCCTCAACTCGCTCTGACTCGTGTTTCCCGCCGCCATTGGTGAGGAGAATGAAGGGGATACGTTGGGACTGGAGGTAGGAAAGGGCTTTATGCGCGCGCGGGAGCGGGTCGGAGCTGCGGGCGAGGACGCCATCGATGCTGGAGGACGTGAGTTGGTATGGAGGGTTCGGGAAGGAGGTCTCACGTACTCGAATGCGAATGCGAAATCGGGGGTGTGTTGGGGGGCGGAGGTTGTTTGGAGGGAGCGGCGGAGAAGTCTAGGGTGGTTGTTGCATGTTAGGTGCGCGTAAGCTCGTGGAATAGCAGCTCTTAAGTGTGATGCAAGCCGTATTAAATTTGAAATTTGTGGTTGAGCTGCCATTGCTAACAAAGAAGAGTGGTTCCCGAAGGTCTGACGAATCGTGGGGTGCACCTAGTTCCAGGGCTCGAAAAGTAAATCAGATGTCAGTGGCTGTCAATCTAACCTGAGCACAGGCACTATGTAAGCCTTCCACTCTTAGCATACCTCTATACTGTACATCTCTACAGAATTAAAGAACCAAATTATTTTATTTTCGCATTCCCCTGGGGAGCGTAGTCTCTTATGCGCATCCCTACCGCGACACGATCCATTTAGCTATACTCCATATAAGCAGCCCGTTTGCCTCTGTCGACGATGGCAAACGCTAGCCCCTCCGGCACAAACGCCTCTGGTTCTCCTTCCACTCCGAATAACTCCGATGCTCCTCCCCAGGACGAATTTCCGGCTCGACCAGCTATCAAAAGAGCTAGGCCACAGTTGAGCTGCACACCATGTCGACAGGGTAAACTTAAATGCAATCGAGTTCATCCAGTATGCGATCAGTGTATAAAGCGTTCGCGGGAGGCAGCATGTCTCTATGTCCCTCCGCCACCACGGAACAAACAAACTCAGAATATGAGAGGTCGAATCAGGAACCTAGAAAGTTTGGTGGTGAACTTAATGAACCAGAAGTCGTCCTCGAGTCAAGTCAGTTATTCAAGATCAGAGCCCAGCACGGCCTCCCAGAAAGAAGGGGATGAATCCCCTGCTGCCAGAAGTGCTCCCCCAACTGGGCCCAGGCAGGAAGATGTGAACGAGGATTCCTTCGGTCAGCTTCGGATTAGCAATACCGGTAACGAGACGAGTTATGTGGGTGTTTCTCACTGGAGCGCCATTCTGAAGGAGATAGAGGAAGTCGGGAAATATTTTGATGAGAAGGATGCAGAGGCAGAGGAACCTGTCGAAGAAACTTGGGACACAATCAATCAAAGATCTACAATAACATTTGGAATCCCAAAGCCGGTCTCTAAAGCAGTACTTTTGGCAGAGATGCCGCCCAAAGAAGAAGTGGATCGGATTCTTCCTCTATGGTTTAACTCATCTGATCCCCTTCTTTATATCATGCATGCTCCCACATTCCAAGACGAATACAGGCAATTCTGGAAAGACCCTACCCACACGCCAGTTATGTGGATCGCTCTGCTTTACGGAGCCATGGCTCTCGGTATTATTCTTGGCCCGCGGAATCCGGGGTTCACTGTTTATCCCCAAACTGCAACCCCATTTGATGCAGCCGAAGATTCTTCTGCTCTTTCATACGAAGCAGTCGACAGGTATCAAACCTTGGCCTCTTCCGCTATGGCTCTTGCAGATATCGCAAAACCTCAGCCTTATACTCTTGAAGCTGCGATGATCTATGGGGAATGTGAATTCTTGAGAAAAAACGACCATCATGTGAAGCTTTGGCTTATGATTGGCATCATAATCCGGGTGGCACTGAGGATGGGATATCACCGCGATGCTAGGCATTTCGACAATATCACTCCTTTTCAGGGAGAGATGCGCAGGCGAGCCTGGCATCTACTTTATCAGATAGATGTCCTGGTTTCATTCGCCATTGGTCTCCCGAGTATGATTCGAAGAATCGAAAGCGATACTCAGCCACCCCATAATCTTCTGGATACCGATTTCTCTGTCCACTGTACTGAGCTTCCTAAGGAGAGGCCGTTCTCCGAGATTACTCCAGGCTCATATACTATTGCTAAGAGTAGGGTATGCGCAATATTCGCCGAAGCCGCTGAACTGTCTCAACTAGTTGTTCCGCCAATTCATGCAGATATTTTGGCAGCGGACCAACGGTTACAAGAAGCTTATGCAGCGATACCCGACGGTCTTCGTGTGCGTTCCATGGAACTGTCTATCACGGATCCTCCTGTTATTATTATGGCTCGATTTAACCTCGAATTACTATACCAAAAGACTCGCACAGTCTTGCATAGAAAATATCTCGTAGTCGGACAAACGGATCCACGATTCGCAGAGTCTCGAAAAATATGTGTCGACGCAGCGATGCACACTCTTCGCCATCAAGATGTGATCTTTCATGCCTGTCAGCCAGGCGGCCAACTACACAAAGTTTGGTGGTATATGTCTTCTCTTACAACCTACGACTTCCTTCTGGCTACAATGGTTGTTTGTTTTGAGCTCAATTATATTCGTGTCGAGGAAGCATCGCCTGAATTTAAAGGTCCTCCTTGTCCCTTCGTCCCGGAAATGATCCGGCTTTTGAAGAATACCTTTGACATTTGGTCAAACCATCCAAACCGCCTTTCAGAGTCTTCCAAGGCTGCAAAGATCCTTGGGGCTATGTTGAACAAGCTTGCAGGACCAATTAACTCGGACAAAGATGCTGCTGGAAATGGGGTCCAAGAAAGTACGTTTCATGTCGCAAATCTTACCTTAGTTTTATCATTTCTCCAATATACTCACCTCACCGCAGACAATACAACTCTCCCTCCTGATACCGACATCTTATATGCAAATCAACTTCCTACTTGGGGTCCTCTAGGTGATTCGGTGGATGCTGCTGCTTATCAGATAACCGATTTGTCCCAGGATATCGATTGGGTAAGTTCTTATCTTCAAATTAATGAGATCTGTTTATGTCTGATGTGCAAGCAGACCATGTGGGATAGCCATTTTCTAGGACAAGCAAACAGTTTACCGGAACAGACGTGGCTTCCCAACTCCAATGCCAACATGGACGAACTACTGGATTTTGACGACCCAACGAACATTATCAGCATAAACTACTACAACTCGATTAATTAAACTTAGTCTGCGCATTATATTACAAGCCCTCTACCTTGTCTACCAAAATCCACACAGGATGTCTCTAACCCTATCAGCTTAAGGTTCTACATATATTGCCGTGTCTCCGCTTCACAACATTCGAGGAATCGCTTTGAGATTCCGGTACCTCCTTCCGCCCCGGTCTTCAAACTCTTCTGCATATGAGGCGGGATTACTCCCTTTCTACCTCAGGGGATGAAAACCCCGCCGTTATCCGCAGCGGTGGCGTCTGAAATCCCGCATGCAGTTCGGTGTACGCGCCGAACTGTAGAGGCTTGAAGACAGTACCTACCACTTCCGTTAGGAAATGGGTCTTAGTGATTCTCGGACGACATTTTCACTATTATTGGACGTTTTATAGCGGAAATGTGTCTTTGGAGTTCTGTTCTCATCATACCAGGATGGAGGCTCTGTTGACGTTAGTCGTGCATATGTTTCATTCCGCATGCGTACTTACGACGCTAAGAATCCCATCGTTCCCCGACTTCTTCGCGGATTCTGCTGCTAGGAATACATCACCTGGCTTTGACACCGTGTAGTTGTTCGTTACCTTCAGCACTGATGGATTATCCACCTCATTAAAGTTAATGCCGCCCTTGGGCGTAAGCAAACTGACTCATACTATTCGGACAGTCTTGTGCGAGCTCTTCGTCATTCCCTCTGCTGCTGCGGTGCGACGAAGGATGGGCTCAAGCAGGGCGCTGAGGAGAAAGGGTCCTAGACAGTTCGTGCCCATCTCGAGGTCATGGCCCTAAACAAGTGTTAGTGCCAGAACTTGTGTCTCAAGCTCACTCGAGTTCATTCAAGAACTTGCATGCTTTGTCCGGCTCCCAGCTGATGGCGTCATGGCTCCGGCATTGTGCACCAGCACGTGCAACTTCTCTAAAAACCTCGTTACAGCCAGCTTCACGGTTTCCAAATCTGCTAAGCCGATTACGAAAGCCTCCAATCTGCCTTTGGAGGATGGGTTAGCTGCTTGGATGGCTTTGATACCTGTATCAACGAAAGTTGACGAACGAGCGGCGACATAGACGGTTGCGTTACGGCTATAAAGGATTCTGGCGAGTTCGAGATCAACTCCCGAAGCAGCTTCTGCCACGATGACTACCTGGCACGCAATGACAGTTAGGAAGATTGTTAAGGAGGATGACGAGGGTGGGATGGATAGGAGTACTCCGCCAGTCTGGTTAGGTAGTTCCTTTTTAGTGAAAGCTAGGGATGGAGGAAACGTTCAGCTGAAAAGACTCAATTTAGTGTCGGTATATATGGTATGAGAGGATTTGGTATTGACTATCTAGATACAGAGCTGGACGAGTATTTAATGAGACTCCACGATTCAGCGCAACCTCAAGCATTATATACACTCTCCGCTCTCAGAGACATAGAAGGCCTATTCTAAATCGTGCATAGCTATTTTCTGGTGGCCTTACCAAAGTAGCCGTATGCTTTGTTTCCTCGTTCTATACGCACACGTATTTGTTACTGCTTAGAGCTTGCTGTTGACGTAAAAGCTGGATGTGACTGAAGACTGTATCCGTGGTCTGTGCGCATAGGAGTTTCATAAATCAGATTCACACCTGCGGAGGATAAATTATCCTATCCGGTCGGGCGGATAATAATCCTATCCGAGGATAGCCCGGACATCGGATAATATTTACCTCAGCAGGCTCAGACGTGATTCTGTTGGTGCGGATTTTCAATCGGTCCGCAAGCTGACTAACTACGTTTGTACGAAACCACCAGATTACCTCAGAAGCTCAGACCAAGAAATCGATTGCGGATATTGGAATATCCGCACCGTCCGCTAAGCTGATTTAGGACGGTAATCGTTTTCTTAGTCTGAGGGACTTTGGCGAG
>Ga0307515_10014359_pt1 | contig 14699 bp, 17 predicted proteins | sample 17_EM_MG_FD_194513 | JGI IMG/M metagenome (GOLD analysis project Ga0307515, IMG submission 194513) | Populus trichocarpa ectomycorrhiza microbial communities from riparian zone in the Pacific Northwest, United States - 17_EM | ecosystem: Host-associated > Plants > Roots > Unclassified | place... | reverse complement strand
CAAGCAATCTGACACCACCAAGCCAGGCCGTTGGTCTGCATGACATGACATTGGCAATTTCAGTCGGACACTTGATGAATTCATGGATTCTTTCGGAAAAGCAGATCTTTTTCGGAGCTGAGGAATTGTGGCACGTGCTGAAGTCACCTGCCTGAGCCATCGACCTTTTCCCCTGACAAACCGAATGTCTCATGCCAATCACTGGAATTGGAATGAGAATAGATCACTAAAGGATCGGTGACAACTTGCGATGCCTTTGCGGTGGTTCGGCGGGCTGGTTGTCTTGAACTCCCTTGTCAGTGACGACAAGTACGTCATTATTCAGGGAATATGAGACAGTAGAATCCCCAACCCCCGACTGTCCTTGCCTACTTTACAAACCGCTCCCGGAAAGTATTCTTGGGCATCATCATACGCTCCGGAACTCTTCATCTTATTATTCTCCAGAAGACCCTCGCAAAACCTCATAAATCGCGTTGCCCGCGGAAAGTCTCCGAGTCGGTCAAACTCTCCGCCTCTCTACCGAAGGAGGCAACCAAAGTCCCCGCAATTCTTCACAAGCTCGCCAGACATCTCTATAATTACCACCCTACCTGCCACTATCTCCCACTTACCATTTCAGCTCAGAGAATAATTAGAGACAACACCGAATGCCAATCAACACCATGACGTCCAAAATCCCGCCCATGATGCGCGCCATCGCCCTCACGAAGTTTTGCAGCCCCTCAGAATATAATCTTGCAACGCTCCCAGTGCCGAAGATCACGAAGCCTGATGAGCTTCTTATTAGAGTGAGAGCTGCGTCGGTGAACCCGATTGATGTGAAGATGGCTAGCTCGTACGTTCCCAAATATCTGGGAGAATCAAAACACTGACTTGGTTGATTCAGGATTGGGAAGATGCTTGGGGGAACGTATGTTCAAACCTTCCGCCTGTTTCTGGCTTTCCAAATCCACCGCACTCCAGAAGTCGCTGGAAGACAAAACGCTGATACATACGCGCAGATTCCCTGCAAAGCTAGGCTACGACCTCGCTGGGGAAGTTGTTGAAATCGGCTCTTCGGTCTCAACGTTCAAGAAGGGAGATGAGGTCTATTCGCGAGTCGGCGCCGAAAATAAGGGGACGCTCGCCGAGTACTGTCTCTCTACCGTGTCAACCACGGCCTTGAAACCCTCATCCCTCTCCTTCGCTGAAGCTGCAGCTATCCCGCTCGCAGCACAGACTGCTCTTCAAGCGCTAGACGTCGGAGAAGAGCGAATATCAGGCGGGCTAAAAGGAAAGGTCGTCTACGTCCCAGCTGGACTGAGCGGGACGGGGAGTTTCGCCGTGCAGCTCGCGAAGAACGTTTTCGGTGCTAAGAGCGTGGTTACTTCTCTCTCACCGGGGAAGGTCAAGTTGATTGGCGAGTTGATGGGAGAGGGGACTCCGGACGTGATTGTGGATTACACAAAACAGAAGACGGTGGATGTCACGGGGAAGCGGGAGGTGGATTTCATGTTTGATACTGTTGGGGAGACGGTGAAGGGGTTGGGGGCTGTGAGGAAGGGGGGCGTGATTGTGAGTGTTAGTATGGGGCCGAATGGGACGGATTTTAAGAAGAAGAATCCAGCGCTTCCATCGTATATTGCGTGGATTTTGAATGTGGTGGATTGGGTGCTGAGGACATATACGGGGTGGTACGGGGTTGAGTATAAGGCGCTTGTTTTGGTGGGGAATGCAAAGGATTTAGAGAGATTGAGGGGCTGGGTGGAGGAGGGGAAGGTGAAGCCTATTGTGGGGAGTGTGGTGAAGTTGAGTGATATGGAGGGGGTGAGGAAAGGGTGCCAGCAGATTATGGATGGGAAAGGAGGCGTGGGGAAGTTTGTGGTTGAGATTGACTGACCTCATGATTTCAATTTGCATTGTACACTCCGAGTGTCATTAACTGTTTCTTTTCCCAGAATAATTCAAGATACCAAGCATAGAGTGTAGGATTCGGGATTTTCAGCCCAGACAGCCCTACGGGTACTTGCATTCACATTTTCTTTCCTCCGTGTACTACCCGAGTTGGCTGAGTGGCTGCCGAGGACTCGCCGTGCGCAACGCGCCGCGAATTCGAGAAACGTGGTATAATCTCGTGGCATACCGTGATGCTGGCATAGTCACGAGGCTGCCAACGAAGATATTGGAAAGGCGTTTCCCAGGGGGGCTTTGCGGCTTACGTACATGTGAATAGTGTAAAGTAAATCACATCGGTGAGCTGCCTTGAAATCGCCACGGGCGTCTGGAAACGGACTCGATGGGTGATCATTGGCGTAACGTTATTTCGCCATTGACAGTGACATGCTGATTCCTACTCAGCGCCGCTAGCTAGTAGCATTAGGGGCTGCTAGGAGGAAGCTTTGTGGTGCTTTCCTTCAATTTGAATTCAACTGCCGTACTCACGCCAGAAGGGTTTGAAGGAGCCAAAATTGAAGTGGAATGAGATATCTTGGAGTTGTGTCTTACGAGAGGAGACTTATGATCGCCTCATTGTTGTACAAGTCCGTCCCGGGCTTCTCTCTCGTACTCCAATCCACGAGCACAAATATCTTCTCTGGTACCTGATTGTACGTTGTGGCTTGCAGCAATGATCTGCTGCGGTGCGAGTATCTTCGTTGGCTTTGCATGGTCTCGTGGCAAGCGGTGAGGAAGGTTCTCATCTCAAATTTCCGAGATGCGCCATGCGTGCAGCTTTTGAATTCCGGGGAGAAATCCGGCACAATGTTCGGTGTTGTTGATCCGAATAGTCCCTGATGACTGCAGCCAATGGAAAGGAGATAGCGTCGAAGATCGCAACGAAAAGTACGTGATCTGACACAGTCAGCACTTGGGCCTTTGCCTCGAGTGCCCTGCCTGAGGAGACTTTTCGAGAAGCTTACACGCAGCTTCCTCTAATTACCCAAGATGATGGGGGTTTGAAGCGTCACCTGGTCGTCGTCGTCGTCGTCGTCGTCGTCGTCGTCGTCGTCGCACCGCATCGATCAATTCGGCGCCCATTTTCCCCTCTATCGCTTTCTAGACGCTCAGCCACCGCCACGCAGCAATGATTTGCAGAACATGAAACAAAGCGGGGTCCGACTGCTGCACAGTTAATTTCGCTGCCGGCCCATTCACGAATAGGAGGACTGTGCCTGGAGATCAAGCTTTTTAGTCAGGGGGCAAGCGGAGCGAGAAGTCTATTTTGAGCCGCCCAGCAGGCACTGGGCAGGCTTCCAGGATGAATGACAGCTCTGCGTGCGTGCCAATGCAAGAGGGAGAGAGGAGGCGATACCAGCTTCGGTGCTGGTATCTTCGAGTACCAGCTTGCGCCAAAATAATTGCTGGACAGGAATCGGCCAATGTACAGTATTGGCGCATTCTCGTTCTCTTCAGCCATTCGATAAGCCCTCCCATGCAGAGTTTATCGCACAAGACGCAAGGGTGGCCTGGCAATCTGTCAAGCCGAACGGGTGGTTCCATCTCACCCTCTTCGACGCCACTGCCAGTCTGCCACAACAGCGATAGAAATCACGATAGTACGGCGCTTGAGAGCCGATGCGCTGCATTTATGATTCTTCAGTGGAAGACCTGGGATGTTGTCGATGCTGTTCTCCGTGCAGCGGATTTTTGTCAAAAAGAAATCGACCTCTGTTAGAAACAACCCATCAGTAGAGTTTCCTGCCCGATATCCCATATCATGAAATAAACCAGCGCCTCCTTCATCAGAGATTACCGTATAGCTTATAGCTGCATTTTCGAAGTGGCCTCGTTGTCGTCGTCATCGACCAAGGGCGGCGCCGGCACAAGTCCACGAGAAGTGATTGAAGAAATCTGCAGATAATAAAACCAAGAATGAGAGGCCCACGAGCTGCTGACGACAATTCTTCTCCACAGCTCAAGATCGCTTGATGAGCGAGGGCAGTATGATAACTGCGATATTTCCCGAAGATCACCAGCCTCCTTTCGACCCCTCCATAGCCCACCATTGATTGGCCTCCGGCGACTTGAACTAGAAAGGTTTCCGTGGTCAGCACTCCAGTCATCTCCGTGGGCGAGTGGGGTGGTTACGTCTCTTTCATCTGAGAGAGATTTGGCCTGAGCCGAAATTGCGCTTGTTTCCTGTCAACGGCTGCACGAGCCCGCCCCAGAGGAATCTCAGGCCGTGCGTGGGTCGGTGACGAATTTGCAAGACAGGCCATCTTGATAGTCTAGCAGCACTGCAGCACTGCAGCAGGAGCAGCGCGCGAATCAGGCAGTTGGGTGGTGCTGTCATCTTCTGATGGGCACCAGCACCAGCACCTGTTCGAGAAGATTCAGTCGGTCGACGTCCGCCGTTGGTATTTTTGTTGTTGTTTGCTGCATCCGCCCGGACTGAGTGATTGGAAGGCTGTCTGGGCAGTCTCTTGGCCTTATTGGCGTTTGGTCTTGGTGTTGATGTTTGCCTATCCTGACGCCCAGCCCCAGAGCTTGGAAGGCGAAGAAATCTCGCAGTCCCCATTGGCATTGGGCTTGCAACCCAGAATAATCTCCAGATACTGGTCACCACGGCAGAAACACACCAAGTTGGCCTCTCCTCCGGCCTCCAACCCACAGGATCTCCAGAGCAGAACGGTGGCAGTGGCAGTGGCAGTGGCAGAAGCAGTGGCACGTCGCCCCCTGTCTGCAACGACATCGCCCCTTGCGCCCTGCAGGGGGCCCCTGCCGTTCCTGAGATCGAGCGGACCCCGGCCGCCACTGCCAGCCAGTCACCGCTCAGCTACGACGCCACCAAACCCAATTGAGCTGCACAAGCGAGTGTTCGTCCCATTGCCCTCCGTCTATCCAATCTCAAGGCGTCTCACCCTTTCTAGTTTCCTGTTCCTCCTGTTCCGTTCCTGTTCGCCTTAATTCGACTTCTACCTACACCATCTTGATCCCAGATTTCGCCCACGATCTCCTCCTTTCGTCGAAGCATTCCCCCAACTCTGAGAGACTCGACTCTCTACCACATTCCTTTGGAACAGCTACAACCTCGAATGCAATCAACAACACAAACGACCTCCTTACGAGCCCCTAAACATACCTACATTTTCAAATCAATCCTCCATTAAGCAGTAAGAACTCTTGAAGACGGTCCGGTCGCTTGCCAATGTACGTCTCCCTCCGTTGTCGCTTCGATAAACACTCGTCCCCAGAAGACCCTTTGTGGTGGCAGTCAAGGTCTTGAGTTGTGTGGATTGAGTGAATTGGAGATGCCATCCACGCTTTCGCGAGCCGAAAGCGACAAGCCACAGATCGGAATGCTAACTCCCTTGATTCAGTTTTCGACCGTGGCCAACCTTTTCCCGACTCGCCCTCGTATTTGTTGACCAGACTTCCGTCGCTCCAGAGTCTTTCGGAGGCTCGCAACAGTCTTTAGGTACATACATACCGCACGGATACGCTTCTTCACAATGAAGTTCTCTAGAATCGCGCTGCTGGGCACAGCTTCCCTCGCGCTCGCCCAGCATCATAACCACGCTCGCCATCATGCCCGGCACGGCTCTCCTGTCGAAGGACGCGACGTCGTTACTGTCACAAGCGTGGATCCAACGACTGTGACCCTATACGAGCTCAACGGCGAATTCCTCGATTGGAAAGTGGTTGAAGCTGGACTCAAGTCTGGAATTTACGTCCTCATGGGTGACACAATCTCCACCGTTATTCCTGCAACCACCTCTACTCCGACGCCAACTCCGTCAAGTTCACCAGCGATCTTCTTCCAGGAGAAGAGCAGCACCAAAACTACCCCTACCTCCACCTACGTCGCTCCGACTACCACCGCTGCTCCTCCGGCGGCCAAGACCGCCGAAACTTACTCAACCAGTGGCTCATCTCCAGGTAGTTGGCCTGATTTCGTCAGCGGTAAAGTCAAGTGCAGTCATTTCCCCTCCGAATATGGTCCTGTGGCTGCAGATTGGCTTGATCTTGAAGGCTGGACTGGAGTTCAGTCAGTGAATAGCGACTTCGAACTGGCTGTCTCGGCTGCCATCTCCTTCATCTCCACTGGCATCGCTGGCACTGGCTGTACAAAAAACTCCTTCTGCTCTTACGGATGTCCCGCCGGATACCAGAAGTCTCAATGGCCAGCTGCGCAAGGATCCACCGGGCAGTCTATTGGAGGTCTTTACTGCGGCAGCGATGGGTACCTGCACCTTTCGCGCGAGGAATACCCGCAACTTTGTACGCCTGGTGTTGGAAATGTTTTCGTCAAAAACACTCTCAGCAAGAACGTTCCCATCTGCCGAACCGACTACCCTGGTACCGAGTCCGAGACCATTGCGCTCAATGTCCAGCCTGGAACGACCGAAGCACTCACCTGCCCTGATGCCAAAACCTACTATGTCTGGGAGGGCTCTTACACGTCCGCTCAATACTATGTCAACCCCGCCGGAACCCCTGTTGGGGAAGCCTGCATTTGGGGTTCTCCTGGTACCAACGTTGGTAACTGGGCTCCGGTCAATATTGGTGTTGGAAAGGCCATCACTGGTGAAACATTCATCTCCATGTTCCAGAATGCACCAACAAACCCAGACGGCAAGCTTAACTTCAACATCGAGATCGACGGAGGGGTCAGCGGTAGATGCACCTACAAGAATGGAGTCTTCTATAACAACGGTGTCGTATCACCGACGGGCTGCACAGTAAGTGGCAACTATCGTATGTCCTGTGAGTTTTCTAATTAGGTGTAGGTCTCCGTTTCAGGAGAAGCAACTTTCACCTTTCTTTAGGGTAATCCGAAATAGGTTCAGCATCCGCACGCTCAAAAGAATGTGTAACACGAATGTTGCTTCTTTCTCGTATTACCTTTCGAAGGATCCCGTTCGATATCTGGTTCTAAATTTTCTCGCCGGCATCGATTAATAGTCAATGATACCCAACCTGAAGCGCTTGCAGATCCTCGCCTTCTGGTTCTTTGATGTCCTTCGAACCTACTGCTCTCCTTTGTATTCAATGTCGTTAATGTTTGTTATATCACTGTGCCGTGGAAAGAGACACGCCTTCGTGCACAGTGCTTGAATTGTTGTGGATAGTCGAGGACCAAATTCTCGTCTCGGAGGGACATGGTGTTCTGAGCGGATGGATGTTTTTACGGAGGCTGGACTCCTTCGATCGATCATTCACCTTGGTTAGTTGCGCGCATGTGCTCTTCCATATCTCGTATGTCATCGAAGGAGGATGTCCTGGTGGTACCTCCTTGCAGGTGTCGTTATTTCTACGGCCTCACCGAAGCCGCTAGCTCACTTAGCATATTTCGTCTTCTCAAACATTCTCCCCACTGAGATGGACAGGAAAGATAAATATGGATTTGCTTGTGGCTGGGCTGCAGGGTATAGATCATCATGGCTGTATCGGTACGGTACTCTAGTGGACAGGAAAGACAAAAGACATTCGATCTGTTGCACCGTCAACTGCGTTCTTCCAAATCTGCGAGCATGGGGTTCTATTCTGTGTCCTCTGTACTTGATACCATTTCCAACTTTCCTTTTGATTTGCATGGCAAGCGTGGTAGCAACATTGAATTTCACTCTCATTCGATTCGATACGTGTAATAAAATGAAATGGATTCATGAAACTGAATCTTTTGATTAGGCTATAAGGCCAGCATGGATGACATGAGAACAAGGCTGATTGAGAGCCTCGTTTCCACAAATAGGTCTTCACAAACTTAAGCCGAGGGGAGTTTTCAATTGGAAATGGACACATGGAGGATCCATAATTGTCTCAATTCGAGAATCCGTAATAATGAAGTGCACGGCAGAACATCTTCGCTCTAAAAGACTTCGATCCATTGGAGAAATTTGTGCATGCAACCCCCACCATGCAACCCTTTCCCGCCTCCTCCAGAGCGATGGCGTCTTGTGATCGGCTTATTGCGAGGGACGTGCAGACAGCCTCCTTCCACTCCATCCAACTATTTTTGCTGAACCACCTGACTGAATCAGCTACCCTTGCAAAAGATCTGCTCAATCTACAATACATATATGTAGTCGTACGATGTCTTCTCCTTTGAATCCTTCACCACCTCCAGCCATCCCAAATTCCGCCAAAGTTCGCGACTCGCCCCCGAAGGTTGTTCGAGAGCAAAGTCGGCTTGACGGGATCCTCGAGACCGCGAGACAGCGAAAGCTGGCTATGGATGGGACTGGGAATTCCAGCGGCATGGATGAGGTAGGGAGCTACGGCTCGCGGACAGACGCGCTGAAAGCAAGCAACATCAACGATGGACTGCCGGAGACAGAGAGCAGTGCGGACGAGGAGACCAGCATTATGCGGCGGCCCAGAAAGACGAATCCGAATGCGAATTATCAGGGCACCGCGCTGACGAAGACGTCGTCGAGGACGAGGTCGGTGGGGAATAAGCCGAGCACGAGTAGTATTCGCCGGGCGGGGAGGGTGCATAGGGAGGAGGAGCCGCAGCATGGCGACGAGGCGGTGGTGGATGAGCAGGAGAGCTGGTGGGCGAGGCTGCTGTCTGATTATGGGAGCTTGGAGCTGGAGAATAAGGGGAGTGTGGCGAGAGATCATTTGGCGCTGGGTAAGTTGCATCTCCCTCTCCGAGTACAGGGCTATGCTGACTGAGAGTTGGAATATAGAACGCACCTTTCTTGCATGGCTGAGAACCTCCCTCGCCTTTGCTTCGATCGGGATAGCTATCACGCAGCTGTTCCGGCTCAATACTACTTCTGCGGGCAGTGGGGGAGGCGATCCATACCGGCATCTGAGACAGATGGGGAAGCCGCTTGGTGCGACGTTCCTTGCTATCAGCATTGTAATGCTCTTTGTGGGGTTCCATCGGTATTTCGAGTCGCAGCACTGGATCATACGGGGGAAATTTCCTGCGAGTAGAGGGAGTATAGCGCTGGTTGCGTTCGTCACGTTTGCCTTGATGATTACAAGTTTGGTGGTGGTGGTTGTTGTGGAGCCTGGGCATTTTGAAAAGAGATAATAGGGATACTCGTTAGAGTTTGGGGAATGTTGCACAGATGGATGGCACTGAAGGAGTCTGGGAAGGTTGGCATTTGCTTTGGCGTTGCTTCAAGCTACTGTAGAGATATATCAAAAGATATTTGCGGTACAAATGGGCGGATTCAACCATTCAAGACTAGTACTGAACTTCTAATACAACATCAGAATCGAAATTTAAAAGCTTCAAACGATCTAAAGCACAACTTGGGTTGCGCCTGGCTTCCCTCCTCCCTTCGACTTTTAACAAATTGAACAATCCTAGAGCTGTTGACTGGATTAGAATGAATCAACTCATAGTTTTTGAAAGGAGCGATCCAATACTTGTTCACTTTACTAGAATGCATCACCTCGTACATTTAAACTTTTTTCAGGAAAACTGGATGTTTGGACCAAATTTTTGCCGTTGACTCGGAAGATTTAATAAATCCGTTTGCTAAATGCAACCACCTCCAATCACCATTCCGTTCTCAACAACTATCCACCCTCACATGACCACCAACAACAAAACTATCCAAACCCCACACGAACCATGGCTCCCAAGGACGCGGTAGACATCCCCTCCTTCGCCGCAACCCAGCTCGCCCTCTTAGAAGCCGAGCTCCAATCCGAGCTGTCAGAAACCTCGTCCCTGATCTCCAATACCTCTCCCGCAGCTCTCCAAAAAGCCGGCCTCGCCATCACGAACCTTTCCCTCTCATCTCAGAGGACAGGATTGGGCGGTAAGACGGTGGTTGAGCTTGGCCCGGACTCTGCTACGGCAAGCAAGGATGGCGAGTTGGCGGAGCATGGCGTTAGGACGGTGAGCCCCAACTTTCTTGGAGTATCAATCGCTCTTGTAGCCATTTCCAACAGCTCATGGGACATTCTACTCACGAGAATACTTGAAAGACGTGTGCTGACACCGAGTTCTTGGGAATAGGGGGATATTGTTGTTGTGAGTGAGATGCCGAGTGGGAGTGCGAGGAAGAGGGAGGTCAGGGAGTTGGAGAGTAAGGGGTCCAGAGGCGTGGTTACGAGGGTGGGGAGTAAGGCTGTTTGGGTTGCGCTGGATGAGAGGGAAGGGGAAGAGGGGGTTGGGGGGAAGAGACTTTGGTTGGTGAAGTTGGCGAACGATGTTACTTACAAGAGGTGAGTGATCTTTGCTGTGCCTGAATTTATAAGGAGAGCTTGGGGTACTCTAGGAATCAAGTGCTGCTGAATGTTCGGGAAGAGCTTGGGACTTTGACCATGGCAAAGGCTGGGTACCGGATCTGAGTGCTGACTTTCGAGCAGGATGAATCAGACGATGCAGCGATTACAGAAGATGAAGTCGGATGAGTACTCAAGCTTTGTCAGGGTTCTGTTTGGACTCACCACTCCTTCACCTGTCTTGGGAGATCTCGTTGAGGGAAAGGAGCTTGAGTGGGTTGATCCGAGTCTCAATGATTCTCAGAAAGATGCTATCAGATTTGCGTTGGCTTCAAAAGAAGTTGCCCTCATCCATGGGCCACCAGGAGTAAGTTATCTTCTTTCGATCTCTCAGTGATGAATTGTACCTTTCACTGACTTTTCGATAGACTGGAAAGACTCATACATTGATCGAGCTGATCCTACAGATGCTGAAGCAGAATCTACGGGTTCTTGTTTGTGGGCCTTCTAACATTTCAGTAGACAATATTGTCGAACGTCTGGCCCCACATAAGATATCAATTGTCCGACTTGGGCATCCGGCACGTTTGTTGCCTTCGGTGCTGAATCATTCCCTGGACGTTCTCACCCAGACATCGGACGCTGCTGCCATTGTCCAAGATGTCAGAAAGGAGATGGACACGAAACAAGCCTCAATCCGCAAGACGAAAAGTGGACGGGAAAAAAGAGAGATCTACGGCCAAATCAAGGACCTTCGAAGAGAGTTCCGGGACAGAGAAAAGAAATGCATTAGTACCTTAATAGGAAGCAGTAAGGTAAGTCCCAACTTCTCGGAGTAGTGATCCCTCTTGTAGCAATGTCCACCAGCTCTTGGGACATTCCACTAGCAATGTCCCAAAGCTTTTTGAGCAATGCTACTCCCCCAATTACCTAAAAGCATGCTTACTCCGATTTCTTGGGAATAGGTGGTGCTCGCCACGCTTCATGGTGCAGGAGGGTTTCAGACGAAAGATGAAGTATTTGATGTTGTGATAATCGACGAGGCTAGTCAAGCGCTAGAGGCCCAGTGTTGGGTCCCTCTTCTGAGAGCAAGCAAAGCTGTTCTTGCCGGAGACCACCTTCAGTTGCCACCTACCATCAAGTCTCTGAATTCGAAGACCACCAAAGCGAAAGCGAGAGACTCGGAAGAGCTCATGAAAGGGATGACTCTCGAAACTACGCTTTTCGATCGACTACTACGTCTTCATGGACCCGGTATCAAGAGAATGTTGACTACTCAATATCGAATGCACGAAAAGATCATGAGATTTCCCTCAGACGAGTTATACGAGTCAAAATTGGTAGCAGCAGATGCAGTGAAGGCCCGACTTCTAAAGGATTTACCCTATGAAGTAAAGGAGACTGAAGATACCACCGAACCTTTGATCTTCTTCGACACACAAGGTGGCGATTTTCCCGAGAAGAACGAAGAGGAAGAGGTTGACAAGAAAGCTGGCAAGGGTATGATGGGAGAGAGTAAGAGCAATGAGATGGAGGCCGCGCTGGTGAAGCAGCACGTGCGCAATCTAGTCGACGCAGGTGTGAAACCGGACGACATCGCAGTTATCACACCATACAATGCCCAGGTATGTTTGATCTCTTTCCTTTTTCGACCCACATAAAGCCAGAATTGTTGCGCATAAATTGAACTCTAAGACACATGTCTAAAAGCCTAAGTATGTGGCTGGTGAAGCTCTCAAGAAGGCTGTGGACAAGGTTCGTAATCTATCTCGGATGCTTGAGATCCTTCAATCATTCTCTCCGGAGAGTTGTCGAGTTACATATGTCTTTAGCTTTAAGATATAGAGTTATACTGTCTTACTTGCAATGCTTCACGAAAGAGGCAAGCGACACGACGATCGCGCAGCGAGAAGGAGACCACCGTGTGCCAATCAGGCACATCGCTTGAATGTTCCACCCTGAATAGGTTCAATAATCAGGTGTTGGACCTTCCTTCCATGGTATGTGGCTGGACTTTCAGTCAAGGACCAGTCTGCATTTAAGACTAATTTCCACCTTCGAGAACTTTCATGGTGTCTAATCGAGAATTCATATCAATGCGATATGCACAACCTTGCTGACTCATGCAGCTTGCTCTGATGTCTCGTGAGATGAAGGAAGCCTTCCCCGGCATTGAATTAGGAAGTGTAGACGGATTCCAAGGTAGAGAGAAAGAAGCAGTGATTGTGAGTCTCGTCAGAAGCAATGCTCAGCACGACTGTGGGTTCGTCGCCGAGAAACGGAGACTCAATGGTAAGATCCTCCGGCTGAAAATGCTAAGAATAGTGCTGAACAACTGCAAACACAGTCGCCATGACCAGGCCCAGGCGCTCCCTCGCTATCATTGGCGACTCTGAGACACTGCAGTGAGTTTAGACCATCTTTCCTGGCCTCTGCGCTGAACAGAGACTGAGACGTCAAGCTGACTTGAAATGTTTGATCGTGCAGAGGCAACAAGTTTCTCAAGCGTTGGATGGAGTTCTTAGAGGAAGGAGATCTTCGATATCCATCGGCGTCAGCGTTGAATTCGCAATAAATTTCGGGCCGCACCCTTCGATGTGCCTTTAACCTGGTAATGCGATACTTGGAGCATCTAGCCGTAGAGTAATAGTACGCCATGCCTGCTGATATTTCGAAGATTGGACCTCCGCAGCTGCCACGCGAAGCCAGGGGTTCCAGCCATCAGACGAATGACGAACGTGGACCCCTGGGTGAAACACCTGGAAACAAGCGACAGGTTTGTATCGATAGCAAAGATCAACGACATTATCGGTCTGGATTCCGAGGAGTAGGGTTGGACATCAATGAGGTGAAGGACGGTGAAGCGGAGTAGTAACATATTCGCCACCAGGAAGCAAGAGAGAGACGTGCACAAACGACCTATCGCATCTTGCTTTGAGATTCCGCGCATGATTCTCTGCGAAAAGCAAATCTACCTCAATACTTTTTCTCTGCTCAGCTCAATTCGCGGAGAACTCCCGAGAGAGTGCAGCTAACGGACTACGCCGTGCTTTGACAGCACAATTGAGACCAACACCTCGTCTTGTTTCATAGATCTAGCCCATCTGCATTAAGCCCATTCATGAAGCCCCTTCCGCCCTCAGACAGGGCCACTGCATATGCACGGCACGAAAGCGGTTCCTCCGATTCAGTTGCTGCGACTCGAATCCTCTTTCTTACCTCCTTATGCAGTCCACACGCCGGGCATCTTCACGCGCCACTGTGCGGCATGCATTCGCGCAGTTCATGCCAGCAAATGAAGCCGTTCAGGAAAGGCCTTAACGCAAAGCCTTGAGCATAAAAGAGCAGGGCTCGGAAAGTTCGGCCGGCCTGCGCATGGTCCCCTTCGACGATTCGGCATGAAGGTGGTTACATTCTCTGGATTTTGAAGATCATCTACAGGCCTCCCTGAATCGAGATCCAAGCTCGCTACCAGTCATTGCGGGCAATCATCCTCACCCTCGGCAGGCCACGTCCTCACGACCCCTCACAAGGGAATCAGTATTGTTGGTTTCGGATGAAGCATTCGAGTGAAGTTTTGGCTGAATTGTCGAGCCCGTTTCGGGGGAAATGGCGAGGCGGACCAACTCCAGTTTAGGATACGATCTCATTTGCGGAAAATCCAAGCCGCCGTGCCATGTCTTCGTGGGGTAAGCCAGCTACAATAGCTTTCTCAATGCGGCTCAGGGATGCCGCCACCGTGCTATTTGATTGATCTCCCGCCCTTCCAATTTTCTATTTTAACCCATGCTTGTCTCCTCCCCATCATGATCCGTTTCATGGGTCTCTCCCTGTCTATCGCTGACAGGGCGTCGCAGGATATATGATACGTGCTGCGTCCTCGTCCTTGAGCGAATGAATGACTTGAGTTGGTTGATGACCCGAGAAACCAACAGCGTCGCTTCACATATTTTATTTGCTCACGATGAGGTGACGAATGTTAAGGAGAGCCCACAATGCGATTCGCGTTTCCAGTAGCCACTGTATCTGCTAGTTAAGAACTGGTCTTCAGATGCATTCCTCTTGAGCACAACCAGCCTTGCACCGTCTGTGAACGCCTGAAAGGCCAGAGGGGATCCTTCCCCGCCCTCCGCCATGAGTAAATTCAGAGGAGCTGGAAAATGGAGAACGGAGGCGCCATCAAGAACAAATACCGGTTCTTCAATAAGAGGTGAGACTTGCTTCGAGTGGCTTCAATATAAATTCATCGTTAACTTGATGTTAGGGAAAATCTCCGCCCCGATACCCATCCCGGACGACGAATTCCCAATAAGAACGCCAGGTACGGGGATGGCTGTGCCCTTAGGGACTGATGGCATAGAGCCGCGGTTGAGAGCATCTATTGCTGCGGAACTCGACCACACAGCGCTTCAGACTGGTGTCCCAACCAGCAGTACTGTCGATCCAAAACTGCCAATACTGTCCACACCTGACCAAGCTCAGCCCTTTCGAGAAATCCAAATTCGGCGCACCAACCAACCTAGTTCACAGCGGGAGTCAGGAACAAGTGTGCCTTCGGGATCCAGTGTGGGGAAACCTCAAAG
>Ga0307515_10014358_pt1 | contig 14699 bp, 2 predicted proteins | sample 17_EM_MG_FD_194513 | JGI IMG/M metagenome (GOLD analysis project Ga0307515, IMG submission 194513) | Populus trichocarpa ectomycorrhiza microbial communities from riparian zone in the Pacific Northwest, United States - 17_EM | ecosystem: Host-associated > Plants > Roots > Unclassified | place... | reverse complement strand
AGGCTAAGCTTAGTTATAAGGTTATCTTAAGGCGTTTACTTAGTCGTTGCCAGAAGTCGCTAATAAATTATATACCGTAATTGGAGATAATTGTGCTTAGTGCACCGTGGAGCTTATATACATTATTAATAAAGCCATTAACTAGCTCCTCTGTTAAGAGTCTTATTACTAGAATAAGGTATCGCATTTTAGTTAGGCGGTTTATAATAATAAGGATATGTTTATATACCTTACTATAGCATTAGTATACCGGCAGCGTTGTAATATAGTTAATTAAAATATCGGCCTATAGGCGAGTGGGTAGTTCTAGTAGCTTTAGGAAACCGGGCGGGGTAGAATAGGGGGTCTTAGTGCGAAAGTATAGGGTATAGTCTTTAACAAAGGTAGCTATAAACTGGGAGATTCCTAGCTACCAGTATATTTAATTTAAGAGGTTAAGAGTCTTAACCCAGCCAGAGTAACTAGCGGGGCCGCTGCTATAAGAGTAATGGATAACTTTTAGGCGGAGGTCTAGGGTATTAGGGATGAAGAGGCATTGGCGGAAGTAGATTTGTCCGTTAATAATACTATATTCTAACTTGTTATAACGGAGTAATTTCCTAATCTTCTTTGGCTAATGGCGAGCTTTCTAATTACGTAGGGCCGCTACTATATCTCTTGTGAGTTTGTTTTCCTGGTATTCTAATCGGATTAGCTTATCTAGTAACTTTTTGGCTATTTTGGGGTCTAGAGCGGCTATAAACTCTACGTTGTTAGAGTTACGGGACTTATATAGTAATTCTTCTAAGATTATAGGGTTAACTTTCTAGGGCGGTATAATAACTTAGGCTTGGTAGCGGAGGCGTTTATTATCAGCATCCTTAGGTTTTATTCCTAGTAGTTGGCTTAGGGCGTTAGGGAGCGTAGCTTTACTGCTAGGTCTGTATGTAATTATAAAGTTAAACTATAAAAGGAACTCTGCCTACTAGACTTGGCGTTAGTTTAGCTGCTTAGTAGTTATAAACGTTTATAGGTTTTTATAGTTAGTAATAATTTTAAACGGCTCCTTAGTCCCTTATAGCTTAGGATGCCATTCCTCTAAAGCCTTAATAATAGCTAAGAGTTCTTTATTATAGATCTCGTAGTTACACTTCGGCGCAGAGTGCTTTGTAAAGAAGAATGCGACCGGTTTTAGTTTACCGTTGTTATTATACTAGGAAAGGACTCCGCTAAAAGCCTAATTTAATACATCTGTCTCTACTACTGTTTTCTTTATATAGTCGTAGTATGCTAGTACTGGTGCTAAAGTAAAGGCTCTCTTAAGGGCCTTAAATGACTTAGCTTGTTCTAATCCCTATAGCCATCCGATATCCTTTCTTAGAAGTTTTATTATAGGTGTAGTAATAGCAGAATAACTTTAGATAAACCTACGGTAAAAGTTTACAAATCTAAGAAACTGCTATAATTCTTTAACTAAGGTTGGGTTCTTTTATGCTTATAAGGCTTAGACCTTTTTAGAGTCTATACTTATTCCTTCTATTAAGATAATTAAGCTAAGGTACTTTGTCTTTGTTGTGTAGAACTCTGACTTACTAATATTAATTTAGAGGCCAGCAGCTCTAAGGCGGTGAATTACCTCTTTAACGTGCCTGGTATACTTAGCTTAAGTTTTAGAAAATATAAGGATATTATCGAGGTATACTGTATAATAGTCGTTTAGTGCGTTATAAAGAATGTAGTTAATATAGTTTTAAAATGTAGCTAGGGCATTATAAAGGCTAAATAGGGTTACTAGTATCTTGTAGAGCCTAAAGCGGGTAATAAATACTATAAGCTATTTATGGCCCTTAGCAATACGGATCCTATTAAACGCGGCGATAATATTAAGCTTAGTATAGAATTTAGCGCCGTATAGGGCATTAAGTGTCTCCCAGATAAGCGGGAGCGGGTATTAGTTCTTAACGGTGACATTATTAAGTCCTCTATAATTATGGCAGATCTTTACCCCTCCTTTTAGCTTAGTAGTAAGTAGGAGCGGGGCTACGGCGGGGGACGTTAATTCTCGGATAAAGCCTTTATTAAGCATCTTATTAATCTATTTCTTAACGCATTAGAGCTTAGTAGGGGAGAGTAGGCGGTTCTTATAGTACGGGGGCTGCTTTCTTAGCATAATTTCAATTTTATAGTCCTATGGGCGATGTAGTAGGAGCTTATTAGCATTCTTTAAGAGAAACCCCTTAATATAGTGCCTATGTTCCCTTAGGAGGCGTTATATAATATTATCCCTAGTTAGAGCGGGCTTACCTTTTATAAACTTTTTAACGTCTATATCCATAACTTTGCGGTAAAGGAACTTAGTATTTATGGTCTAGAGGTTTTCCTTAAGGAAATGGTGAAAATAACTAGGGAAGACCTTATAGGCTTCTTCTATTATATAGTCACCATCGACTAAGCGGCGAAAGGATTCCTCTATTAGGTTTGGTATTTTAACTAGTTTAGTAGGGAGTTTATTTATTAATTATTTCCGTTCTTCTTATTCTACTAATTCTACTAGCTCTGCTATATGGATCCTTATTACTTTTACGCCTTTTTGTTTATAAAACTGGGCGAAATTTATAGCGCGTACGTTTATAATATCGTCTAGATTAGGGCGTATTTAGTCTTCTCCTAACGTCACGGCGGGGCTGGCTCGTCTTAGTTGGCTCTTAGGAGCGGTTCCTAGGCGGCGGCCTTGCATAAGGCGTGCGGGGAGTAGGTGCGAGGTTAGGCGTTATAGTGGCGCGGTTTTTATTATCCGGGTCTTAGTGGTTTTATAGCTAGTCCTTGCTGTAACGCGGGCTACAGTATACGTATATAGCATATAGCTTAGTTCTAGGTGTCGGGTTAGGCAGCTGGGGTTTAAAGGGTGTCTGGGTTGGCGTTAAATTCTTAGTAGTAGCGGCGCAAAGTGGACCTTTTTTCTTAGTCTTAGCAAGGCTGGCTAGCCCGTTGTTTCGGTCTTAAGTGCTAAAGTAGTTTAGTTTTCTGCTGTCTCGTTACTTTATAGCTATATAGGTTCCCCTTTATTAGGAATATCTTTTATTATTAGGGCTTTATATATGGTTCTAGGCACTAGGCTTAGTAGTACTAAGTATCTACGTAGGGCGTCCCTACTACTATCGGCTGTCCCCTATAGGAGACAGTTCCTAGAGTAGTAGTTTAAGTTAAAGCGGATCTTAAGCTCCCTAAAACTGGGGCGGGGCTTATGCTTCTAGAGCCAAGGCATACCTAAGATAATTAGGGTAGTAGGTGAGAGTTTAGTAATGAGAAAGAGTATAGCTTTAGTATAGAGGCCAATTAATATTTGGGCGGTAAAGTAGTCTGTAATAAGCGAAGTTAGAATACTATCTATGAGGCGTAGTAGCCTAGGTACTAATAGCTTCTTAGTTATAACGTTATATTTTCTTATAATAGACTTTATATTAGTAAATGCTATTACAGTACTACCGGAGTCCACTAGGCTTACTATATTAATAAAAACTTAGGGGCATGGGTTGCATAATAAGGAGAGTTGGGTTTAAATAAGGATTAATTTCTTGTTACTATTTGCTAATCTAAGATTAAGTAGTAGCTTACTAATAGAAAGAACTAATTAGTTTAGTAATAGGGACCTAATCTTCTCGTCTTCCTCCTTATATGGTTTAGACCCTTAGACGTAACTTAGTTTAAGGGTCTACCTTTTAACGACTAGGGTACGGGGCTGTCTTAGTAGGGCGATCTAGTATCTGTCTAGCTGGCAGTGTTAGTCTTAGTTAGGGTATAGGAGGATGGCACCTCGCCGATAATATAGCCGTATTTATATTTACTAGCGCGGAGTTACTAATTTTAGGCGTTATTAATGGGTTAGGCTTCTATATAGGGCATTATTTAGAGTAACTAAGCCGTAGGGTTAAAGGGGGGGAGTTGTCTACCGCGGCTATAATGGACTCCGCAGTTGCTATATCCGCGGTTATTAATTTACGTTATTTAACGGGCTAGTATTAGGACTAGGTTTGCTGTTATAGTAGGGTTATAAGCGTTCTTCTAGTAGCTAGGTAGGCTATAGGTAAGGTACAGTTTATTATTAAAGTAGCGCTTGTGCTCCGTATTTAAGATTTTATTAAGGTTTATAGGTTCTCTAGTCGCTACTAAGGTTAGGGTTGGCGTAGGGGTAGAGGCTTAAGTAGGTAGGCGGTGGTTAGTATTCTTAAGGTTGGCTTAGTGTATATAGTTTATAAAGTTCTTAGTAAATATATCTATCTGCTTGCTCTAACCTGTATAGTCGCTATTATTAATTTTATAGTTAAGTCTAAGTACTAGCTCTTCTATCTTTAGAGAGATAAACTTTTAAAGTAGGTTTACCTTCTGTTTATCTATCTTCCTAGCGCGGACTATTAACTTATTAAGCTCTCCCTTCTAAGACTAGTAATTACGCTCGCCTTAGGGGAAATGGTTAAGCTTATTTTTTATAACCTAGGTTATATTAATAACCTTATAGTAGGTAGCAAGCTCTTTAAGTATATTTTCCTTAGTAAGCCATTTCTATATAGATATATTGTTTGGGTTCTTGTATATAAGCTCTAGGCCCTACTTAATAAACTTATAGGCCTTACCTTTTAGTATATCCGAGATATAAAGGATCTAAGATTAGACTATATTAAAGTAGTCCTAATTACGGTTAAAGACTCCTTTAATCTTAATATGCTAGGTCTTAAAGTTAGCTTATTATTCTAATGGGGTGCCTTTTCCGCTAAATATTGGCGGGTCTTTAGACTTCCGTTTTTTCTACTAGGTTACTACCGTTATTATAGGGGTTAATTATTTTAGAACGGCGATAGTCTCTACCTAGGAGTTGATAGTTCCTATCTAGGAAGCAATAAGGGCATTAAGGCTTTTGTTGGCTTTCTTATTAGCGGTATTTATATTATATATAAATTATAGTCCCGCTTTAATATTACTAAGGAACTCATTAGTATAGTTAATAAGGGTATAGTAAGCTTTGTTAGCCTTAAAGGTCTTAGGGTACAGTAGGGAGCAGCGGATTGTTTATGTAATATTAGGGTATATTTATATAAAGAAGTCTGCAAAAACTTTGCGGGGGTTTTAGGTTTTGGCCATTTCGGCGTCATTAATGTCGCCCATTTAGGTAGTCTTTGGCGCTAAAAAAAAACTAAGAATTGTTTTAGAACTGTACTGGATTATAGCGTGTAGACGCGTTAGCTGCGCGTATAGGTTGCGATTGTTCTAGGGTGGAGATAACTAAAATACGGGGAATTAGTAATCGCGACGGGGCGCAATTAATAATAGCACAAACTGTCACAGTACTGCAATAAAGTAGACTGAATAACTACGTTATGCTATAAAGAAGAGAAGAAGGTAAAAGGGGGTATTGTATATAAATAGTAGGGTCAGCCGCTAAGGCGCTAGTGGTGGGCTAGCCAACAGTAGGAACAGTATGCGTTAGGTCAGTGCCGTGACAATATACTATAAGATCGCGTATATGCCTTATTCACACTTTAAGCCAAAGCAGTCCGAATTATAGTAGTGCAATTTGGAGTATTTTGGCTTAAAGTATACGAATTCAGCCTAGTAGAACTTTAAGTAAGCTAAAAATCTACATTAAAACCTAAATTACTTCGGCCAGAGGCTATCTAAAAGGCGAGGCGTTAAGGGGTTTATTTTAATAGAGATTATCTAAAAATTAAGGTAACCCTTACACATTTTGGTTTTTATATACTATTTAGTTTTTATACACTATTTAGTTTCTATATAGTGCTTAGTGTTTATATACTTCTTGGTTTTTATACACTTCTTAATTTTTACACACTTCTTAGTTTCTATACACCGCTTAGTTTCTATATACTATTTAATTTCTATATAGTGCTTAGTGTTTATACATTTCTTAGGTTTTACACACTATTTGGTTTTTGTATACTACTTGGTTTTTATATAGTATTTGACTAAAAAGACTTCTCCGTATAAGATTTACTTATATAATTAAATAAGTAGAGCAATAAAGTGTTGGGGTTAAATCTTATGATGCGGTAGAAGTGTATATGCGTTGGATTTCGGCGTATATCCTTTATATCCGTTCTACCCCATAACTGTAGGTAACCCGCCTTACTTTTACCCCGCTTTATTATAATACCTCTATAAGATAACTAATAGTAAATACTCTACCCTAAGCAACCCCTAATAAATCTACTTCTTAAGATGGCGTAATAATAACCTCTTTAGGACTAGATACGCGAATTCCTAGATATAATTTTATTAGTTATAGATTTAATCTATATAAGTTATATATACTATTTCTACCATTACTAGCCACTAAGACTTGTAGTCTATTAACTGGTATGTAGTAATTTTGTCTTGCTAGCGAATAAATAGAGCTACCTTAAACCCAGAATACTTCCCTAATTAATAGGCTTTCCTAATTAATATTTTCTTCCTCCTTGCCCCACTATTACTTAGTATAATATTTGTAGAAACTATTGTAGAAATAAATGGACACTATTCTATATGCAAAATTAAAACCTTATTATATAGTCTAGTATATATAAATTAAACAAGATTATCCTCTTAGAGTTAATAGTATTATTAACATTGTCTAGATAATTATAATTATGGATTATTTATCTTTAAATGGTGCCATCTAAATATTAACTCCTAGCCTACTATCCACAATTATTGCGACTAGGAGTATTATTTTAATAGTAATAACTACCCAATATCTATATTAAGTGAGGCTTAAATAGTTACAAGACTAGATTAAGATTATGTAAATATATAACTCTTATACTAGGAAATAGTTAGTATAAAGGTTAGTTTAGTACTAAAAGACTATTAGTACTAACGTATAGTTAGTGCTATAATCTGATTAGTGCCAAGAAGCTAATAGTGCTATTAAACTACTAGTATAAACCACTTACTAGTACTATAGAAATATTTATACTAGGGAATAGTTAATATAAATGCGTAATTAGTGCTAAGAAGCTAATAGTACTATTAAACTACTAGTATAAGCTACTTGCTAGTACTACAGAACCATTTATACTCCGAAATAGTTAGTATAAATATATAACTAGTATAAAGAAATAATTAGTACTAAGAGACTATTAGTATTATAAAATTATAGGTGTAAATAAGATATTAATACTATAGAACTAATACTATAAAGAAGTAGTTAGTATAAATAAATAGTTAGTATAAAGGAACCGTGGCGGGAATCTGCCTATATAATAATAGAATAAATCCACTATACTAACTCAAAGTATAATCAAGCCTTAGCTGTATATATAATACTTAACTTACTAGCTCCTAGGACTAGTAAAAGTCCTAGGATTAAGGCGTGTTCTAGAACTACTACTCCTAGGAGCTCTTATAGTCCTAGAAGCAAGTCTTTTAGAACCCTTATAGGTCCTAAGGGCTTATAGGGTCCTAAAAGTAAGCTAAAAAGAGGTTAAAATTGCGGTGGATTCTAAATGCAGAGCTAGTATAAGAAATAATAACTACACTATCCTATCTTAATTAATCTCTCCTATTATAACATATCTTACTTATAGCGATTTCGCTAGTTTAGGATATAGCAACTATTACGCCAAATTAAGAGTATAGAGTGATAACGTTAAAGCCTGGTAGGCACTAGCATACAACGTCCTTTATAGCCTTAAATTAATCTAGGTAGGCCTTAAGCTTACTATAAGCAAAAGAAAGTCTATAAGGTTATATTAGTAGCCTACTAACTAGCTCCCCCTTAGAACAGCCTTCTATTTTTATATAGTTACTAGGGCCCTGCTTAATTTAGTTTTACCTTAAAGAAAGTTACTTAGAATAAGCAAGCAACCCTATAAACGTATAACTAGCTATAAGTTTACTTAGGAAGCACACTATAAAAGTGGCATATTAACCTAAAAAGGGTAGAAAAGGAGAAAAAAGACGGGGTAAAGGCAAGCTCTATAACTATGCGCTCTTAGGTATATAATTTAAGTACTAGGAAACAATCCCATAGATACTCTCTACATAATTCTAAAGATACTACTTATACTACAGTCCTATTTAACAGACCTTATACTAAAGCTAATCCCCTTCTTTAATATAGGCCAGATACTTCCGCTTAAAATACTTTAAGTCTCCTAAACTGGCAAACTTATAAGTCTACTTTTTAAATAGCAAGCTCTACTCCCCCAAGTAGAGAAAATAGGTAGTAGTCCTCTTCTTAGTAAACACTAATAACATAGCGTTACTTAACGCTTGCTTCTCAGCCTAGGCGGCTGCCAGCTAGGGGCTAATCTCCTTTAACGGCATCAGACTCGTCCGTCGCGTTAATAACCTTTTATATAGTATGGCAGCAGCTCCCCCCTCCTAAAAGTGGTAGTATACAGCAACTGTATTAATAGCCGCATTACGGTAGTAGAACTTTTCTTTAATAGTTATACCCGGGAGCGTTATTACCGTCTTAGCTAAGCGCTTCTAGAGCGGGGGCATCTTATTATTTTAGTCTAAGGTGGTCTTTACATCCTAGCTAAGCTTAAGCCCTAAGAGCTGCCGCTTAATCTTATTAACCGGGTGTTCTAGATCCTAGCGCTCTTAAATATACTTAAGGAGCGTAGCTCTTAGCCGCTGCATAGTATTAAAGATCGCCTAGCCGATAATCCGGTACCTGGGCTACTATATCGCCGTACCTTAAAAGCGGCGCTTCTACTTCTCCCGCGCCGTAATAAGGCGGCAAATAACGGGATCCTAATTAACAGATAAGGATTCCTTTAGGATAAGTTCTTACGGCTAGTTAAAATTAATTTAGCAAGTCATCCAATAGGCCGCCCGTATTAGGTCGCGCTAAGGTTTATAGCTAGAGACAATAGCTTACGTATTAGCGGTAACTATTTACTAAAGGTAGTGCTTAATAAAGGTATTAATCTTAGCGTGTTATATTATTATGTTCTAGAGCACGTCGCTTACGTTACCTATTAGTCTATAGTTAGCATATCGCACTATAAATAGGGGGCAGGGTTGTAAAAAGGGGGCTATATAATACGCACCACTCTAGTTAAAGGCGTTGCCTATACTATATTAGAGGGAGTACAGACGTATAATCTACGGGAACCTAGTAAGTACGCCGAGCCGCTTTATCTACTTTAAGAGAGTTATATACAGCAGTAGCTAGTTAGGCGAGATCTCCTAGCTATATAGCGTCTTAATAGACTTACAGAAGATAGGGATATTAGCTATCTCCGGCTTTAGATATAAGGGCAGCTACTTATAGCTAGGCGGGATATTAAGCTTACTAATCCTTTTAGCTAATATAAGACTTAGGGCTAAGAGCGTATTATTAATAAAGATAAGACCTAAGAGGGCGATATACGGACTAAGAATTAGGGACAGATTAAAGATAATCTTAGAGAGTATAAACGTATTCCTAGCTTCTATATAAGTATTATACTTGGCTAAAATAAGAGGGAAAGGGGGATAGTAGGGGGATAAGAAAAGGCCTAAGGTTAGACTTACGCATCTTTTATACTAAGATACTTCTTTATAAACTTATATATAAACTTAATTAGAATCCAATAGGGCTCGCCACTAGGGTCCTAAAGTAGGTTTACCGCGATATTACTATAGCGGAGCTTTAGGAGCGCTAAAGGTTGGTTTATAAAGAATATAGCTAGCTAGCAAAAGAGGCTAGTTTAGATCTGCTACTGGCTATATATATATCTCTACTTCGTTATAGTTAAGTTAGTCTATAGGACGCCTGCGAGATCCTTAATATATATCGCAACGTTATTACACTTCTTTATTAATAGGCGGTACTTCTTCGCTAGCTTCTTAAGGACCTACGATAAATATTTTATTAGCTCTTATCTAGGATAATTTAGTCTAGATTAAGCGGGCAAATAGGAAATACTACTTACTTAATATATATAACGGTTTATCTTCCCCTTAATCTTCTCTCTAGTTACTCGTTTATATATAAGCCGGAAGACCTTCTAGTATATCCCGAGTGTGCTAGCCAACTAAATACCTACAAGCCTCCTCCTACCCTTCCCTTAACGTTAATTCAACATCCATTTAAAGAAGGCCTTAAGGGTACGGCGAGATATGGCCTATATTACCTAGGTAGGATCCTTTTATATATACTTGTAATACCTATAAAGAGTATTAGATTAGCAATTCAATGGCAGAAAATAGCAGGCAAGAAGAGAATAGGATACCCACTAATAGAAATTTCCCTCAATTATATCCAGTAGGAGGAGACTGCCATCGCTATAGTCCTCATCTTCATCCTCGGATTCGTCGGAGTTATTCTCTTAGTCGAGGTAGTACTCTAGCGGGTAGGCGTTCTCCTCTCCAGCAAGCCACTCCAGATCTGGCAGGTCTGCCTCGTCGTCTCCATCCACATCAGTATTAACGTCCGTCGGCTCGGTCTCAGCGTCGGTCCCCTCTTGCTTATCCCCTGTGTTAAAGCAGCTCTCGATATCTGATCCATCGCTGTCAGAGGAGGAGGCAGAGCTTGGTGTTGGTTGTTAGCGACGACGCATATCGACTGAATCAACCGAAGGGAATGACGGCGAGGGCGATTAAAAGTAAAGAAGTAATGAAGAAGATGTGAAGGAGGAGCCTGCTGCCCAAGCAATGGCAGCCAGGAGGGGGGAGGAGAGAGACAGAGCGAGTGACTGATGGTTGAGTATGAGAGGTTTGGAAGAAAGAAGATGGAGAAGGGAGGGAGAATGAACGAAGATATAGGATGACCGCCATCTTGAGTCACCCAGGGGATGGTGGGCAGCCGTTTTCTGCTCCCCCCTTCTCAGAAAATGTTGAACGAGGATGAGAGAAGCAGTTCTCCGAATGATGACGACCCACTCGCTTTTTTTGGTGTTCGGTCAGCCAGCGGTCCCCACCGCCGTGCCGCCTTGGCCATCAGGTACGCGAGCGCTAGGGCAGCGCGAGATTTTGGCAAGTCAGCTGCGGAAAGCAGCGACCAAACCGGCCGAAAACAGCAGCCAGTTTGCCGTCTGGTCGTTAAATTAAGTTATAAATTTTAAATTTACTTTAGTTGTGCCCTGTTAATTTACATACTTTCTGTTAACTTAGTAAAAAAAGCTTATATAAATTTTTTATTTAAAATAGCTAATTACCTATATTTTACTAAAGTATTACTATTTTAATTAAAGATTTATATTACTATTCTTCTATAATTACATATATAAGGCAATAAATCTTTATAAATCTTATTTAAGTACCTAATTGAAAAGCAAGGCCTTATGTGCAAGAGTTAATTGCTATCTATATTCGGGTATAAATTGCCCCAGTAGCGTACCACTTAATTAATGTCTTAAAATTAACAAAGGGACACTATACGTAAGCACAGCTTTTCGCGCGGACTTATAAACACCAAATCTAATATCTATAATATCTATTTATAAGTTCTGCTTATTTTAGTCTATATTAATCTATTCGTTGCAGAGAAAATAAATTAACAAATTGGAGGTTTAATTTTGATTAGGTGGCCGTGTTTAAGAGGTAGCTAAGTTTAATTAGTCCGAGCTTATCTACTCTTTACTATATCGTCCTCTTCCATCGACTCTTCTATAACTTATGCTTAGCTTATTTACTTCTTACTATATACTAAAGCAATATAACTTATAGCTAGATACTATTACTACCTACGCTAATATTATTAATAGCTTATATAATAACTTACTACGTCTTATTCTAAAATAAACGCCCTATTACTTTACCCTTTAGCCTTCTAAGACTTATAAGGACTTAGACGCTATAAATATTAATACTAAGACCCTCTTTAACGCCCTAAAAGAGTTTATTAAATATAAATAATATATTCAGTATAGCCTTTGTTTTAAGTGCGGAAGTTATACTATATTTTAAGTTATTACTCTATTCTACTACCTTATACGTAGATATAAATAACTAGTATAAGTAAGCGATCCCCTTAATTAAGTCCTATTTACTAACTCCAATTATTATTTAGTTTTAACATAGGTTTTAGTAAGCACTACTTATAAGGATAAAGCTATAATTAATACACTATAAGAACTCTACCCTAATTACCTTTAAAAAAAGTTCTTAGAGCTAAGTCACTTTTTAAGACGGCTCTGCCTTAGGATGTTATTAAATACTTTAGATATTATAAACCCTAACTCTTAGGATTATAGTATAACTATTAACTACTATCTTTAATATAACGATTAATAGGCTAATACTTAAGTTTTATTTAATATAAGAGCTAGTAGTATAGGATTTATTAATAAGATCTTTGTATAAGATAATTGTTTTACCCTAACCTCCCTTAACCGGCATATTAACGTATTTAGATTTAATGGTAAATGCACTATCTTAGGTTATATTACCTATATAGTATTTATAAAACTTTAATACCTAAACTATAAAGAATTAATAAGGCGTTTCACTACCTTATATTACTTAATAATTTTTAAATAACCCTTAATAAAGCTATATAAGATAACTATTAATTAAAATAACCTTAAACGTCTATTTACTGTCTCTTGTTATAAGTAGAAGTGCCTTATCCCTTAATACGGCAATTCGGGTCCTTAGGTTATCGATAAGAATCAACTAATTGGAAAAGCTGGGTTAATGTAAATATCTAATTAAATCCAGTCGTCTATATAAGCGAACTTGGCAAAGGACCCTGCCGTGTTAAGGGATAACTTATTATTTAGACCTAAAGCTAAAATCTAAAAAATCTACTAAGATCCACTAGTTTAAAATTTATATTAACGTCTACTCTATACCTAAGAAGTCTACCCAATTCTACTAACCTAGGAATTATACTAAATTTTACTAATATAAGACTTTTATAGCTGTCTACCCTATACCTAACTTAGGAATTTTACTAAATTCTACTGGTATAAGATTTCTATTAACGTCTACTAAGGACTTAGAAATTATACTAAACTATATAAACCAATTCCAGCTATTATACCGCCGTAAACCAAGTAAAAGCTTAAGCTTAATATATTAAAATACGAAAAGAACTAGTATTTTACTATAAAAAGGGTATTTAAAAAACCTAAACCTAAATCTAATACCAACTCTATACCTAATACTAAATCTAAAGCTAAGTAAAAAACCGTATTAGAAACTAAAGATAATTTAAGCTCGCTTAATATCTTAGATATCTATATAATTAGAACTACCCAATTAATATAACCCGCTTAAAAACCTAAATATACAATATCTACCATTATAATAGCTGATATTAAGAAGGCATTAGCACTAAAGAAGTATATTAACCCTGCTATAAAGGTACTAGTAGAGTACTATAAATAACTAGATGTATTTTTTGTAAAAGGAAGCCAATAAGCTACTAGAATACCTATTATATAACTATAAAATTGTACTTAAAAAAGAAAAATAACCTAGATTTGGACTCCTATATAGAATATTCTAAGATAAACTCTAAGTGCTATAGAAGTATCTAACCAAGAACCTAAGTAAAGGATTTATTAGAGTAAACTCTTTGCCTATAGCCGTAATAGTAATCTTTATTAAGAAACCTAGTAATAGTTTACGCTTCTGCGTAGACTACTAAGCTCTTAACACCATTATCGTTAAAAACTAATATTTAATTCCGTTAATATAAGAGATACTAAACTAATTAAGTAAGTCTCGCTACTATATAAAGCTTAATATTATTTCTATATTTAACCGCCTTTATATTATAAAAGGAGATAAATAGCTTACTATATTCCGTACTTAGTAATACTATTTAATTTTATAAACGCCCCGAGCTTGTTTTAATCTTATATAGATAATACTCTACGTCCCTACCTAGATATATTTTATATAGCTTATATTAATAATATAGTAATATATAGTAATAACCTAACTAAATATTGGAAATATATTAACATTATCTTATAAGCTCTATACGAAGCTAGTTTATAATTAGATGTAGATAAATATAAGTTCTATAAAATGGAAAATTTATACTTTAGACCTTTTATTCCTAAACCTAGTATATAAATAGACCTAAACAAAGTTAAAGTAATTGTAAACTAGTAAAACCTAAGAACGTTATAGATATAAAAGCCTTTAGAGGATTTGCTAATTTCTACTAATAGTTTATTAATAACTTCTTTGCCCTAGTTTTACCCCTTATAGCTTAAACTTAAAAGGATAAGGCCTTTATCTTTAATAAGAAATATAAAAAAGCCTTTATTTACCTAAAAGTTATATTTACTACTATGTATATACTATAATACTTTAACCTAAACTAAATAAGTATTATAGAAGCTGATTTATCTAATTATATTATTAGAGATATTTTATCTTAATATAAGGAGGGTAGAGTATTATACCCTATAATATACTTCTTAAAATAACTAAGTCTAGCTAAATATAACTATAAAATCTGCAATAAGGAACTACTAGCTATTATTAGATATTTTAAATAATACCGACCTAAACTAAAAGGCGCTGAATTTTTAATTAAGGCCCTTAGCAATTATAAGAATCTATAGTACTTTATAGCTATAAAACAGCTAAGTTATCATTAGGCCGCTAGTTAAAATATCTATTTTATTTCTAATTTTTAATTATATACTACCTAGGCGTTTAAGGTTAAAAGTATATTGCCCTAACCTAATACTTATAAGACGCGCCTATACTAAAAGAAGCGCGTTCTTACTAAAATTAGGCCCTACTTCGCCCTAAACTATTTAACC
>Ga0307515_10014357_pt1 | contig 14699 bp, 14 predicted proteins | sample 17_EM_MG_FD_194513 | JGI IMG/M metagenome (GOLD analysis project Ga0307515, IMG submission 194513) | Populus trichocarpa ectomycorrhiza microbial communities from riparian zone in the Pacific Northwest, United States - 17_EM | ecosystem: Host-associated > Plants > Roots > Unclassified | place... | reverse complement strand
ATTCTTTTCTTATAATCGGTGCACGGACCAGTGATCTTTTTGGATTGGAGGCAAAGTGGAGCTCCTGGCTGGATTGAGGCTCGTACTGGATATGGATCTATTGATTTTATTGGTGGAGCGGAGTGGATCAGAGGCTGTGGAGCTCCTAGAGCTCCAGATCTATACCTAATTCGGGAGGCGGCTAAGGGGGGGGGGTGCATCTCGTGGTCGGTGCGTGGTGTTGAATACGTAACAGGAGGCAATTACGAGTCGTGATCTATTAATTGGGTGATTAGTATTGAAATCAAGGCCTCCTTACTGAGCTTCCTGCTCACACCTTTCTACTTCCTCATCTGCTCGCACCTTATCGCCATCATGGATCGTTACTTTTCCATACAAGATCCTGCCACCACTGAGGATCTTTATCTTGCTCCGTCCTCAATTAACCCAAAAGCTAAAAAGGCCAAAGAAGTGGAGGAGTTTAAGCTTCAAGGCAACCAGTATATTCGGTGTAGTGCTTTAACGAAGCCCACTAAAAATACAAAGCAGCGAAGCTCTCCAATCTGGAGGTGGGATAAGGATATTCAGTTAGCCAAGAACCCAAGTGGCAAGACATTCTTCTATTGCTACCTTTGCGAGAGAGAAAGGCGCCGTTAAGAATTAATGATTGTTTCCAGCGGGCGATCAACGGCTTTAGAACACCTTATAAGCAATCACCATATAGATAAAGCTACCGGCGAGCTTAATTAATGTACTACAACCGAGGACAATCAGCCTATAATTAAGGACTACCCGCAGAGGAGGTTGCTTGACTTAAAACGTAACTTCCTTATGTTTAAGGACCTCCTAATTCGATGGATTGTATGTTACCATATCGCCTTTTTCCAATTCAAGAATGCCTACTTCCGACAGCTACTGTTCTTCTTATACCCAGGCCTTAATAAGTTCCTTCCAAAAGTCGGTAATACAATTCAAAAGTGGGTGATTGATAAATTCGAAGATCAGAAGGCGAAACTGAGAGTAGAGCTATCGCAAGCTCACAGCGCGATATCAATATCCTTTGATCTTTGGACGTCGCCGAATGCGCATGCAATTCTCGGTGTAATATACCATTTTATCAACAAGGAAGGAAAGCGTCGGTATATAGTTTTGGGCCTCCGCGAAGTTATTAGTGAGCATAGTAGCGAGAATATGGCAGGTGTTCTTATTGCTCTATTTAAGGAGTATAATATTAGCAAGAATATTAGGTATTTTATAACTGATAACGCGGAGGCAAATAATACTTGCATTGATGCAGTTCTGCGAGCTCTCTACCCAGGCATGTCCGCAAAGAAACGGAAAGCGCGTCGACTACGTTGCTTTGGTCATATTACAAACCTCTGCGCCCAGGCTTTTATCGTTAGTAAAGACTCTGAGAAGATTTGCAAGGAGCTATCAGCCGCCTACCGAGATCTCGACTTCGCGAGGGTGCATAATCTTTAGAAAAGGCGCGGCGCGGTCGGATTACTTCACAACCTTATGCGATATATTCGTATAACTCCCCAACGTCATAGCTTCTTCCGGAGGATTAGAATAGGTGGGTCTCTGGCAGAGTTTAATAGCTTAGAGGTAGGTGCCAAAATTCTATATAGAGATTTGGTGTTGAGATTTGGTAACGTGCACCCCTATGACGTCAAAAGTAGTACGTTTAATTGGCTCGGGCTTAGATTTTATTTTCGCCGGAGGAAAATTAAATCGATCTTACCTTTACCAAATTAATTCGAACTATCTTGTAAAAATTAATACTAACGCCTGCTAGCTTATTCAAAACAATTAAACGCGTTGGAACTCTTTGTTCTCGGCTATTTCACAATTCCTAAATTGTAAAGAACGTGTAGAGTTCTTCTGCACTAAGTACAAGCCAGGCGCAGGAGCCAAAGCTCTTACCAAGGATAACCTTTTACTTGAGCGCCATTGGGAGGAACTTAAGCATCTACACGATCACCTAGAAACGTTCTACGAGGCTACAATTATGGTAGAAGGCAATTATACGACTCTCGCCGACCATTTCTAAACACTTAATTGGCTTTTACTAGAGCTTAAAAGGACCAAGCTAAAATTCATGGAGCTCTTTAAGCAAAAACGGAAGGGGCCAGAGGCTGCGACATACAAATATTTAGCTGGCTGCTCAGAGGCTGCATGGCAGAAGTGCGAGAAATACTTTATTAAGGCAGACGACACAGCGGCGTACTATACGGCAATTGTACTGAATCCGACACTTAAGATGCAATGGTTTACTAAGCAATAGGCTAGTCACGAGGAGAAGGAGCAATAGATTCTTAAGGTTAAGGAACTTATTAGAGGCCTCTGGCTTAAATATAAAGGCAAGCGTTAAGCCACTCAATCGTCGCTAATACTAGAGCCAGTACCTGTACAGAAGCCGCTAAAAGAAAAGATCTACACCTCTGCCCGAAATCATAAGCGCCTTAAGACTTCTCACCAGCCAGAAGAAGAAGCTCCAATTATACAACCTGATCGCTTTGATAACTACCTAGCCACGAACACTATACAACTCAAAGACGGCGAAGACTTTAACGTTATTCAATACTGGCAGGATCGCTACTACAGCCAGCCTGACCTTGCCCGATTTGCCCTCGATATTCTTGCAATCCCACCTATGTCAGATAACTGCGAGCGCCTATTCAGCAGCGCAAAGATACTACTTGAGGATCGTCGCTCTTGCTTGTAGATGGATATAATTGAGGCAAATAAGTGTCTTCGCCACTTGTATGGGCCTCCGCGGAAAGGCTCATACGACAATAAGGAGGTAGGGGTACTAGAGGGAGAGCCGGATAACCAGCCCCGATCCTTCAAGGAAGCTGCAAAGGCTCGGCTGGCTACTTCAAAGGCTGCAGACGCCGCCGCCCAGTTGGTAAATGATGAGGATGATCTACAAGAGGAATACGCCGCGATTGAGGCCGACGGCGATGAGGTCGGAGTAGATGAGGTAGATGAGGTAGATGAGGTATATCCAACTGCAATTTTGGTGAGTATAACCCCCAACTACTTCCTTACCTCAACACCAAGACCGTGCCAAGACTTACTATTTATAGTATATATTTACATCGGAGCTCCATGGAGCTCCTGGATTTGAGAGGTGCAAAATGGCTCTGGAGTGGATTTGGGTGTCAAATCCACTCCAATCCAATCCAAAAAGATCACTGGCACGGACGTCCGATCGACAGGTTCGCAAAGTTTTAACAAGAGCCTACTAGGCCTAATGCGTGTGTAAAGTGAATTTTAATAGCACCTGAACAGGACGATCAAGAATGAGAACTCTAGTTTATTGCGAGAGGCTCTGGAGCCTCATTGAATACACGAAGTGGATGGGCCAAGGGCACCCCTGATCTAATCCTGATATAGTAGCGATCAACGCCAGGCCGACAGCATCAAATACTTTCTTTCATATAAATTTTGTTAGCTACCACTACGAAGAACCTACCCTAAAGGCCTCTGGGAGCTAATGTAAACAGCCTATAACATGATAATAAATAATTCAGTCTTGCCCTGTTGTTACATTCAGTACGTGCAATGACCACAGTATCCACAATCCAAGGAACAGGCCGTAAAATCCTTATCATCGTCGCTGTCGTCAAAAAAGCCATATTCCTCAAACGGTTCTTCTGTACTCTCCCCCGTGCCAGTCGGCTTGCGCTCTGAGACCTCAAAGCAGTCCTCCCATTTTGTTTTCAAATCGGGTGGTAGAGCATCACATCCATCCCCGGCCTGCTTTCGGATTTCTAGGTGGCCAACGTCAGCACGATACACTTCGAGCTTGCTACTAGCTGAATTCCTTGCGAATTCAATGATTCTGTGCATTAGGACGTGAAGCAGGCGAATGTCATTCGCGTTTTGTTCGGCCCAGTTATCTAGCTCACGGCGGACGTCTAGCTTGCGTATGTCCTCGAATAATCCACGTTTGTGGTAAGCGAGAATAAGATTCGGAACTTGGGTGATCCATAGACGCGGGTATATATCACTCATGTCGTTTTCAGCTGCCTTGCGAGCGGACCGCGTCTTGAGGTCGAACACGGCACTTTGGGGAATTTCGTTGCCTGCCGACTTGATTTTCAGGGTTTTAGATTTAGATAGGGTGGTGCCGCCAAGTGATGCAGAACTGAAAGCATTAGTGAGAGAAGTAGGGTTGGGCGTCTTTTTTGGTGTGGTGATCTTGGCCGAACTAGAATCGAGTTCACTAAAGTAACCGTCGCTCCCGAATCGCACGAGGCATTCAACTCCCCCAAAGTTATACTTGATTAACCGCTGGTGAGACTCCGATCCTTTCACATCTGCCTCCCAGGTCGTGTAAGCCTCTGGAAAGGTGTGGCCGAACCCTCTAACGTCTGGAATAATCTCTGTTGGAGAGCCCTCACGGCGTATGAAAAACACCGTAGTTCCAATGACCTCGAGAGTGAATCTGAAACTCTTATCAATGCCACGAGCAAACCTTAGCAGATTACCGATCGTGCTTCCGCATGCAAATACATCAACTTCTGCAGTAGGATATGCCGGTTTAAGCTCGAACAGTGCCTGAACTGCGGGCTCAACAGGGTGTTTAGGGAATCTTGCGGCATTGGGGTCTCTGAAATACCGGCCTTGATCCTCTTTGAGTTGCTGAGGGTTCCCCAACGGCGTCCAAGCAGGAGGTTTACCTGGATACGAGTTTAGGCACGGACTGTAGAACGAAGCCCCGAAACGAAACTCACCAGGGACAAGGATTGTTGATGTCTTATCCAACCAACTATACGATGCGGCGTATTCGCATCCAGTGATGGCTGGAGGAAGATCGCTAGTATCCGTGGCTGAGGAGAGATCTGCCTTGTTGATTGTCATCAGTAATTGACCGAGAGGCAATGGCGGAATTTCTGGTTTTGCTTCCGCTCTCTGCTGCTTCCATGACGGGCCGCGTTGGTTTGACCAGCGAGGCTGTGAGTTGTAAGATGCAGCTGGATTGCGAGACGGTTGGAAGGTGCTCCCTGAGCTGTGGCTGTTGTTTGGATAAAAAGCCATTGTGGGGCAATAGGAAGAGATGAGATTTCAGATTCCGAACGTGAAATTGGCTCAGCATCGATTAGCTTTGCAGGACAAAATAACAAAGTGAAGGGGGAAAACAGGTTCTTGTATGCTGCTTGGACGCGTGAAGGCTGGGTTGGTGGCATTGGTCGCAGTGGTTGCACAGGACCCCCGCGTTTCAGAGTCGCAGAGAGAGAAGCGGTTCGAAGACGATTGGGAAACAAACAGTGGTGTGGTTTGCTAGAGCAACCTTTTGCTGCAATGCAGGCGCAGTCTTCTAATCACTCAGGCAGCCTTGTCACATGAGAAGTGTGTTGTAATAGTTCTGTCATTGTCAGCTTTTCAGACCCCTCTCCTACTTTACAGTACAGGCGCTCTTCATACATTTGCATGAAAATTAGAGGTACGAAAGGATCTCGCTGTGGGCTTCGACTGGTTTTCTTCGGTATTTACTGACTGCTCCTGGTGACTTCTAGATGGCTTCCGCTTTATCATCAGACGCCGCGTCGTCTCGGTCGGCCAGACTGTCCAAGCTTTACGCCCTAGTATTGCGCGGGAAGAGAGAAATCCAGAGTGTCGCAGATGCAAAGCTATTCCTCGAGGCCGTCTGCGACCAAAGTGATCGCTCGGCGTGTATTGAGAAGTTGATTGCAAGCCCCCAGGCCTTTGGCGCGCTGGCTAAGAGTCTCCGGTTCGACGTTTCTCTCGACTTTCTCATTGAGTCTAGCGCCACCTTCCTCCTCTACCTCACCGATCCTGCCCTTAAGCAGCTCTGCAGCGGCCAATTCCTCCTGCGAATCCTCGAATGCATCGCGGAACCGCCCACCTTCTGGAATGCTCTTTTCAAAGCCCACAAAGAGAAAAAGCTGACAACCAATCGCGCCCTGCAATCCTTTGCCTGGCTTCTCTTGGAGCCTCTCTCGGCCCACTCCGACGGCCTACCAGACGTTCGGGAAATCGCACAACATGTGACCGATGATGGGTCTCTCATTGACTCGTCATCTTTGGAGGTCCGAACCTTAGGCCAGAAGATAAAACACGTTCTTCTTACTACTTCGACCACTGCCGCCCAAGAATGTGTAGCTGCTGGGCCCGGAGGACGCCATGATAACGATTTTCAAGATTTCCGCCAAATAGCCATCTATCCCACTCCAGACGAGTTTTCCTCCAACGAAAGACCTTACTATCGTCGGGCCGATGCCATTGATCAAATAGAGCTTGAAAAACGAGGATCAGTCCATTTAGATAATCAATTTCGTCTTCTTCGAGAAGATCTGTTGGGAGAGCTTCGTAACGATCTTCAAATTGCACGAGGCCAGAAGAAAGGAAGGACTCGGAGTCTCACTATACGGAACCTATCTTTGCAGGGAGTTGATTGTGGGTCGGAGGAGAAGCGAAGAACTTGTTGTTTGACATTACTTTGTCGCGACGATATCCCTCAACTAGCCAAGAAAACAGACGCAGGAGCCCGCAAAAAATTTGTCACTGAGAGTCGAAATTTCCTCAAGCATCAGTCTTTTGGATGTTTGGTCAGTGGAACCGAATTGGTTGCATTTGCAACTGTGAATAGGGATGAAGGTCTTTTAGCAAGCAAGCCTCCAGTACTTGTACTACAGATTGCAGGTGGGAACGCACTCAAGAAGTTGCTCTTGGCCACAAAATCAACGTATGAACTCCAGTTTGTTCAAGTTGACACTCCAGTTTTCGCTTACGAGCCGATACTGGGATGCCTTCAAACGAAAACAGACATACCATTAGTAGAGGAACTGTTGTATTTGGAGCCTGAACGAGATCGATTGGAGTCTATCCTCAAACCAAAATCAATAATTGAAAGGATTAGGACCCACGGTAATCAGAATTTACAGACTCTTCTCCGGACACCAAAGTCCATCAACCTGGATGATTCACAAACCGAATCTCTCCTCCAAGGATTGACGAGAGCTGTGAGCCTGATCCAAGGACCGCCAGGTGAGTGCCAAATCTACGAAATATATGTGAAAAATGTACAACAGCTAATAATTGTAGGTACTGGAAAATCTTTCATTGGGGCATTGCTTGCAAAAATATTGACCGATCATACCCCAGAAAAAATTCTCGTCATTTGCTACACGAACCATGCTCTCGACCAGTTTCTGGAAGATCTAATGGACATTGGGATCTCTGGAGATTCCATGGTACGACTTGGCGCAAAGTCAACCCCTCGAACTAAACCTTTAAATATCTCCGAGCAGAAAAGCAACTACCGGCGCAGCCCAGCGTCTTGGGAGATCATCAAGCAATTAAAGAGCGAGGCCGAATCCTATCAAGAGCTTTTGGTGCGTAAAATCGCCGCTTATAGAACACTCAGTATTAGACATAATGAGATTCTTGAGCATCTGGAGTTTTCCGAGGACGAGACAGATTTCTATTCTGCGTTTTCGGTTCCTGTTCAGGATGACGGCATGACCAGGGTTGGGCGCCAAGGCAAAGCTATTACTCCGACCTATCTCCTGGATCGTTGGGTCATGGGACAAAACGCTGGAATATATGAGAATTCGGTGGCAAGAGAATATCCCGACATCTGGCGAATGAATCTAGCATCTCGGCACTCCTGCATTACAAGATGGCACCTAGAGCTTTTTGGCGAGACTGTATCCGAAGTCCATCATGTCATGCGGCAGTATAATCGTTGCCAAGAACGCCTGGGCGAACTTTACGGCGAAAAGAACGCGGATATAATAAAGAATAAGCGGGTGATCGGATGTACGACAACTGGGGCTGCCAAGTATGCGGCTGGCCTTCAAAACGCTTCTCCAGGGGTTATTCTAGTTGAAGAGGCTGGCGAGATACTCGAGAGTCATATCTTAACCGCAATGACGCAAAATACCAAGCAACTCATTCTCATCGGCGATCATAAGCAACTCCGACCCAAGGTCAATAACTATGCCCTGACTGTAGAGAAGGGAGATGGATATAATCTTAATCAGTCCCTCTTTGAAAGATTGGTACTCGCAGGAGTTCCACACACCACTCTGAGTCTCCAACACCGCATGTCCCCTGAAATATCATCACTCGTCCGACATCTTACCTACCCTGAGCTTCGTGATGCACCTAAAACTCAAAATAGGCCTGCCCTCCGTGGCTTCCAAGACCGAGTCATGTTCATTACACATGACAATCTCGAACTTGAAGCTGCAAGGGTAATCGAACGTCGAGACGAGGGGTCAACGTCCAGCAAAGAAAATCTCTTCGAAGTGGAAATGGTCTTGAAATGTGTCCGCTATCTTGGTCAACAAGGCTATGGTACCGATGAGCTGGTTGTTCTCACCCCGTACCTTGGACAATTACAGCTGCTACGCACTAGGCTCAGCGAAGAAAACGATCCGATTCTTAATGACTTAGATTCATATGACCTGATTCGGGCCGGGCTGATTTCCTCCGCAAATGCTGGCATTTCAAAACGACCTATTAGGATCTCTACAATAGGTGATAGCTTTCTTTTGGTTCTTCTTATCCCTGAATTTCGCGCACCTTTTATTTTTTTTCCTCTAGTGCTTATACTGTTTTCGAGCTTTATATTTATTACAATCAATTCAAAATACTAATCACCAATAGATAACTACCAAGGAGAGGAGAGCAAAATCGTTATTGTTACGATGACGCGCAGCAATAACGCTGGCGAAATCGGATTCATGGCAGCCCCACAAAGAGTCAATGTATTACTCTCTAGAGCACGCGATGGCTTGATTATGATTGGCAATGCCGATACATTTATGAACAGCCGCAAGGGTAAAGAGGTGTGGATACCATTATTTGATCGACTAAAAGCCGATGGCCACGTCTACGATGGTTTTCCAGTCAAATGCGAAAGGCATCCGCAGAAGGAGGCTGTTCTCCGGTGCAAAGAAGACTTCGACAAAGAATGTCCCGATGGGGGCTGCTCTGCACCATGGTAAGTATCTGGTCTGTACATCTTACTTTGTGCCGTGTTAGTCTAACCGTCTAAGTGGAACCAAATTGAATTGTGGCGTTCATGATTGCCCTCAGCGGTGTCATCAGCTGCACGATCACTCGAAGGTTCCTTGTGAGATGATTGTCAAGTCTACCTGTTCCAAAAACCACAAGCTATCTTGGAAGTGCTTCAAAAACCGCCCAGCGATTTGTCCGAAGTGTGATGCCGAGGCTCGCGAGCAAGAAAAAAGGCGTCAAAGAGACCATAAATTGGAGGCTGACCGTGAAGCCAGCCAAGAGGCATACGCAAAAAAGTTGGCAGATATACAAAATGAGATTGAGCATTACAGACGCGTGATGAAGTATCAATCGGATGACCAAGAGCGACAACGGGTTCTTTCGCAGCACGGGCAAGATCTCGCGAACACTAAGGCTGCTGCTAGCCGTATGAACCTTAAGCCAACGAAAACTGACTCTAATGCTCCACTGGCCCATGGCGAGAAGCCCGCGACGCGTATGCCTAATAATTCTAACATCTCTGGTATCCCACCAGGGACAAAGCAGAACAACGATGGTTCTACCAACTTTGTCAATTCATCTCAGGATGAGTGGAAACCGCCTCCTTCTAAAGAAGATTGGGAGTATCAAAAAGAGTTTGAAGGTGCAGAAAACGGCGCCCTTGATTCCTTGATGGATATGATCGGGCTTGAGGACGTAAAGCAGCAGTTCCTCTCTATAAAGAATAAAGTTGACACTATCGTTCGGCAAAACATATCGCTGAAGGGTGAAAGATTCAATGTCGCTATGCTTGGTAACCCGGGAACTGGTATGGTAATTTCCGTCATGCTTATTTGCTCATTAACTGAGACCTTAAAGGAAAGACAACCGTGGCTCGCCTCTATGCGAAATTTTTGGCAAATCTCGGTGCCCTACCGAGCAGTCATTTCATAGAAACTTCCGGGTCAGGACTAGCAAATGATGGTGTTCCTGGATGCAAAAAGCATATCGAAGCTATCCTAAACAACGGTGGTGGTGCGCTCTTTATCGATGAGGCGTACCAACTTGTGTCCGGCAATAGCTACGGCGGAAACGCGGTCCTCGACTATCTCCTAGCCGAAATTGAAAATTTGACCGGAAAAGTTGTATTCATCCTAGCCGGTTACAATAAGAATATGGAAGCTTTTTTTGCCCATAATCCAGGAATCCCCAGTCGAATACCACACCGATTTCATTTTGAAGATTACGAGGATTTTGAACTCCTTCAGATTTCGCATCATTTAATCGGTGAGAAGTATAAAGGAACTATGAAAGTGGAAGGTGGTATGGGAGGACTATACCTTCGTATTGTTAGTCGCCGCATAGGTCGTGGCCGCGGACGCGATGGGTTTGGCAACGCACGAGAAGTACATAATAGGTTTTCTCAGATAACAAGCCGTCAGGCCAGAAGATTGCACCGCGAGAGAAGATCAGGTGGGACACCGGATGACAAGCTACTGACAAAGGAAGACCTCCTTGGGCCGAACCCATCAGATGCCCTTAGAGGTAATGCTTCGTGGTCAAAATTACAAGATTTGATTGGCCTCAAGGCTGTCAAGGAGTCGGTTCAGGCTCTCTTGGACAGTATCCAGTACAATTATCGCCGTGAGTTGGAAGAAAAACCACTCGTTGAGTACTCTCTAAACCGTGTATTCCTCGGCTCCCCAGGAACGGGAAAAACTTCGGTTGCGAAACTTTATGGTCGAATTCTGGCTGATATTGGATTGCTCTCTAACGGAGAAGGTGCGTTATTGATGGCCAATGATTACTTTGAATAGACTAATAGCCGCCGTAGTTATTACAAAGAATCCAGCAGATTTCGTTGGCAGCGTCCTCGGTCAGTCTGAGAGCAATACTAAAGCCATACTAGCTGCAACTGTCGGCAAAGTACTCATCATTGACGAAGCCTACATGCTCTCTGGTGGTACTAGCGCCGGTGGACCTGTGGCAGATCCGTATAAGTCTGCAGTTATTGACACCATTGTGGCGGAGGTGCAGAGTGTCCCTGGAGAAGACCGATGCATTCTTATGTTGGGCTACAAAGACGAAATGGAGGGGATGTTCCAAAATGTCAATCCCGGTTTGTCAAGACGCTTCCCATTAGATTCTGCATTTGTGTTTGAAGACTTCACAGACTCTGAGCTGCAAAGGATCTTGGAGCTTAAACTTAAGCAGGAAGGGTTTGATGCTACAGACCAAGCTAAGAAAGTGGCCATGGATATGCTACAACGTGCTCGAAACCGGCCGCATTTTGGCAATGCTGGCGAGGTAGATATTCTTCTTAACAAGGCAAAAGTTTGCCATCAGAAAAATCTGTCTGCTGGTAGAACCAAGTATGAGGATAAGTTCGAAGCACAGGACTTTGATGAGGATTTTGATCGAGGGGAGCGCGCTGCAACTAATTGTCGGAAGCTATTTGAAGGCGTGGTAGGTTGCGAGGCTATAGTGAGGCAGTTGGAAGGTTATCAAACCATATCTGCAAATATGAAGGCACTTGGTATGGACCCTCGTGAGCAAATACCCTTCAACTTCTTGTTTCGAGGCCCTCCAGGTAAGGCCTTACAACACCTCACCAAGAACTTTATTTTCTAAACTAATTTATTAGGCACTGGTAAAACAACGACGGCAAGAAGAATGGGCAAGGTCTACTACGATATGGGCTTTTTGGCGAATGCAGAGGTGGTTGAATGTTCCGCCACTGACCTTGTGGGCCAATACGTTGGACAAACAGGGCCAAAGGCTCAGAAACTCCTCGAAAAAGCTCTTGGCAAAGTTCTTTTCATTGATGAAGCCTACAGACTTGCGGAGGGAGCATTTGCTACAGAGGCCATGGATGAGATCGTTGACTGTCTCACAAAGCCCAAATTTGCCCAAAAACTCGTCACCATTCTTGCCGGGTATGACGCAGATATTAACCGGCTTATGTCCATCAATCCAGGACTGACAAGTCGCTTCCCGGAGGCTGTAATCTTTAACCACCTTAGCCCAGAGGAATGCTTGAATTTATTGACACAGTTACTCAAGAAAAGGAAGTCTCTCGACACCTCCGTTTTAGATCCGCCGTCGGAAATTCTTCGCAATCAGCTACTGGAACACTTTAGTCATTTATCGAAATTGCCATCTTGGGGAAACGCTCGCGACATCCAATCTATAGTGAAGAGTATCTTCAGCAGCATTATATCAACTTCCACTCTACCCACAGGACCCTTAGTTGTCACCGAGCAAGCTGTCCTTTCTGCAGCTAAATCAATGATATCTGAGCGCTCTCATAGAAGCCAAACATCCTCATCGGCTCGCCATGCAGCCATTTCTAGCGCTCCTCTTCCTCTACCCGAACCCCTCACACAAACTCCTCCCACAATCAACACTACCACCCAAACTTCCACGAGCACCTCTGGAGTCATGCCGCCACCACCACCACCACCACTACCACCACCGCAACAACTAGAGACGGAAGAAACACCTGAGCAGGTCATAGACGAGACAACTCGTGATCCCGGTGTTACAGATGAGATATGGCAGCAACTCGAACAAGACAAACGTGCTGCCGAAGCCCAAGAACGCGAGCATGACCGCCTGCAGCGGGAAGGGATCGCGCTGCAAGAACGTGCCGCGCTCGAACTTTGCCGTGCCGAAGCCGAAGCCGCGGCCCTCAAAGCGGCTGCTGACGCCGCGGCCGATGCTGAATCGAAGCGGAGGCATGAAGAAGCGCGATTGAAACGCGAACTGGAGCGGCGGGAGCGGGAGGCGGAACTAGCCGAGATAGAGCGGAAGCGCAAAGAGAAGGAGGCCGAGAAAAAGAGGGAGGCGCTGGCGCAGAAGAAATTGAGAGATCTGGGGGTTTGTCCGGTGGGATATAGGTGGATCAAGCAAATTCAAGGCTACAGATGCGCTGGAGGGAGTCATTTTGTTAGTGATACGCAGCTAGGCTTGGCCTGAATTCTTCAACGGGGTGCTTGCGGTTTGATTCAGATTACAGGAAAGATTGTAGGGAGGAGTTTTCGGGTATTGGAATGATGTTACATTGGCAGTTTCCGATTCATCCCATATTTGCTCTTGACCGCAAATTTACTCGCTATTTAACTTGCTAGGAGCGTAGACTCTTTTCCTAACTGCAGATCCTAGTAGGTAGTTTTAACAAGTTTCTCTCAATCTACTACTAATACTGGTATTATAAGGCTGTATTCTTAAAACTCTATTATTTAGTAATAACTATAGTAGGGTTATCTATTAAATAGGCGGTCCTCCTAAGCCTCCGGTCCCGCTATTTAATTACGGACTATATTAGGCTCGTTCTCGGTAGGACCCTCTTATTATATTCGGCGTAGAGTACGCCGTTAGCAGCTATATAGCCGCCTATTTTAGGTTTTTAGCGTTATAAGTTAAGTAAACGTTTACTAACTTTTTAACGCCCGTGTAGTAATATTATAATAGCAATTATTATAATAATAATAAAGTAATTATATTTAGCTTATCGGGCGCAAACCTAGGCTTATAATCTATTACTTTAATAGGTTATAGAGCTAAAGCGTTATATATTACTTATTTCTTATTATAGATAGTAAATAAGGCTTCCCCTTATTTAACGCTAAGTCTTATTACGCAATATCGTTATAAGCTTATTGCTAATAGTGTAAATAGTACTGGTATTACTTTTAGCCTTATAGCTAGCGGTAGTCTAGCTACCTACTATATAGCTATAGTAATATAGCCGTAGTACTACAGCCCGCGACCAATCTAGTAATATAATACTAGTAGGTAAGGGGTTAAACGTAGGATTATAGATTAACTAAGTAGTTATAAATAAGCTTAATTATTAGCTATTAACTATACTAAGTATATTAACGCGTATATAAAGGCTCAGTCAAAAGAACAGAATCCGTTAGTAGCCAGTAAACGAGAATTCCAAGACGAGGTCTGGAAGAAGGTCGAGGAAAGGACACATCTATATACATGGCGCCAAGGCTCAGCCAAGCCCCTAACTAGGGTCTGTAACAGTGCCGTAACAGCGTAATAGTTTATAACGTTTAATAAGGAAATAGAATAGGTTTTAGTAGACGTAGTTAAGATATAAGGGTTATTATAGTATATATAAGTATAGATAGGAACTATTAGCGACTTAGTTAATCGAGGCATAGATATGGCAAAAGGGACGCGCAAGCCTGTATAATTAGATTATCTATAAACGAGAATCTAAAGCTAAAGAAAGGAAAGGAGAAGAAGGGGAGCGCCGCTTAAAGCTATATACAATCCTCTGGTCACATAACTGCAACTATATAGAACTATCTAAAACTGTCTAAAACTGTTTAAAACTGTCCGCTATAATCCACCGTTTTCCACCAGTGCCGTAACATTACCCCCCCTCTAAAAAAGCCTGCCCTTAGGCTTTATTACTAAAAGTTTTAGTAAGAAAATCTAACTAATTAGATAACTTTAACTGCTAGTTAAAGTTCCTAGATATTTTAAGACCTTATATAACTAAGAAATTTCTAGGGTGTTTTTATCCTTATATTCTTCTAGTAGCTTATTATCTTTATTATACTAGCATTCTATCTACTTATTTAGGCACTTTAGCGGTCTAAGTTTATTAAGATAACGGCTATAAAACTTTTAAAGCTTATAGGGACTACCTATAAAGTTCTATATAAGGTACTAAGTAGGGTCTAGGTTATATCCTTTCTAACTAATATAATACTTAAATA